>Ga0247731_1000016_pt1 | contig 131024 bp, 123 predicted proteins | sample UWRJL088202R2_FD_180938 | JGI IMG/M metagenome (GOLD analysis project Ga0247731, IMG submission 180938) | Plant litter microbial communities from Arlington Agricultural Research Station in Wisconsin, United States - UWRJ-L088-202R-2 | ecosystem: Environmental > Terrestrial > Plant litter >...
CTTTATGTGCTTCTGTTTCAAAAGCTGCTGAATTGTACCAACCCGGAGAAGCTGTTTTACCTTCAACTGGTGGTTTTTCAAAGAAAACTCCAATAGTTGCAGCATCAGATCCAAAAGCACTTGTAATTCTTGAAGATAATCCAAAACCAGTTGAAGCACCGATTACTAAGACTTTTTTTGCACCTTCAATTTTTCCTTTTGACTTTACATATTCGATCTGATTTTTAACATTCTGCACTGCTCCTTCTGGATGCGCAGTCAAACAGATAAATCCTCTCATTCTAGGTTCTATAATCATAAAACGGTATTTGTTATTGTTTAATCGTTACTTGCTAATCGCTAATTCGTTCCAAATTATCGCTAACAAATATAATTCAAAAAATCAGTTCAGCAAGGCTTTTGCATGATTTATGGCTGAATCAGAAACATCCTTACCAGAAAGCATCTGGGCAATTTCAATAATTCGCTCTTCACCTGAAAGTAATTTTAGTTCTGAATTTGTAATTTCTCCAACTGTAGTTTTTGAAACTTTAAAATGTACTTTCCCTTTTGCAGCAATTTGTGGCAAATGCGTAATAGCAAAAACCTGCATCATCTTACTCATTTCTTTCATGATTTCACCCATCTTATCCGCAATTTCTCCTGAAACTCCGGTATCAATTTCATCAAAAATAATAGTCGGAAGTTTTTGATATTGGGATAAAATAGATTTTACGGCAAGCATAATTCGAGATAATTCTCCTCCGGAAGCTGTTTTTTTCAAAAGTCCGAAATCTGAACCTTTATTTGCAGCGAAAAGAAAATCTAAATCGTCTTTTCCATTGTTATGATAAGCTCCAGACGGCTTCACTTCTATCTTAAATCTAACATTTGGCATTCCCAAAAGATCTAAAATTGAAATCAACTTTTCTGCCAAAATCGGAATTGCTTTTTGCCTATTTTCTCTAATTAATATAGAAAACTTATCTAATTCTGCTTCGTTTGAAGTGATTTCATTTTCGATTTTCTCAATTTCTTGCTGCAAGCTATCAACTGAAATCACTTTATTGTCCAAATCTTCTTGAATAGCAAGAAGCTCTTCAATAGTAGAAACTTGGTGTTTTTTTTGCAAATTATAAATATTCTGCAATTTTTGGTTTGTCAATTCCAATTGTTCAGGATCATTTATCAAAGCTTCTCCAATTTGATTCATCTCAGAAACAATATCGTCAAATTCAATCGAAACGCTGTTAACTCTTTCAAGTAAAGCATTATATTCTGTTGAAAATCCAGCTATTTTTTGCAACGAAGCTTTTATTTCCTTCAAGTTATTCAAAACGCCAAATTGTTCTTCTTCAGCAACCGAAAGTGATTTATTCAGATTTTCTTTGATGAATTCAACGTTGTTCAATTGCTCATAAACCGCTTCTAATTCTTCTTGCTCACCTGAAATTAATTTGGCGGAAAGCAATTCTTCCAATAAAAACGAATTATAATCTTGTTCTTTTGAAGCTTCTAGAAGTTTTGATTTCAAGTCAGACAGATTTCCTTTTAAGCTTTTATATTTTTTTAAAATTAAAGCATATTCCAAAATTATATTCTGATTATTTCCAATGGAATCAATAATGTCGAATTGAAATTTTTCTTCGGACAACTCTTGTGTCTGGTGCTGTGAATGGATGTCAATTAAAAATTGTCCTAATTCTTGGAGTTCCTGAAGATTCACCGGACTATCATTCACAAAAGCCCGCGATTTGCCAGAAGGAAGAATTTCCCTTCTTATAATCGTGTCGTTTTCATAATCTAAATCATTAGCTTCGAAAAAAGATTGGAGTCCGTACCGTGAGATTTCAAATTGTGCTTCGATGACACATTTTTCTTCTTTATTTTTAAGGGAAGTAAGATCGGCTCTTTTACCAAGAACTAATCCTAAAGCACCGAGAACTATAGATTTTCCAGCTCCAGTTTCTCCAGTAATAATTGAAAAATTTTCTGAGAAATCAATATTGAGTTTCTCAATTAGAGCGAAATTTTTTATGGATAGCGTTGTAAGCAATGTCTTAAATTTTAGAAATGAACTGTAATTCTATCACTGAAGCACTAGCCCAGATTCTAGCGGAAAGCCCAGAATTAAAAAATTTATGTTTCATTTTTTTAGAAAAGCGACCAAACGAAACTCTTTCTAGAAACATAGAAACAGTATTTTTTTAATGAGGACTTGAAGCGAAAATCTGGATTAGCTTCAAAAAATTAAAATCGTATGTTAGACCATTTTGAGGAATTCAATGGCGAAATTTTATTCAGATTATCTACCAAATCAGCAATTGAAATCGACGGACCGCCAGAATAAATAGAAACCAATTCATCAGATTTTGCATCAAAGAAAACTCTTGTCAGCAACGCATTTGGTCTCAAATCATAAATCTCAGCTAAGGTTTTTACCGAAGTTTTAATATTTTCTTTTGCTTGTTTTTGATTGTCAGCCATCAAATCCATTCCAGAAGAATGATATTCAAAAAGTGCTTTTCTGTAAGGTGAAAAAGTATTTGAACGAACGTCAGTAATCAAAAAATATCGTGATTGATTTCCGTCGCCTTGATTCCATCCTTTTTGTCCGCTTTGCTGTGCTAAAACTGCAACGTTTTGAGCCAATTCATAGTAAGGATCTCCACCATTTTGTGAAAAAGTATCAGCATCCATTCCCATGATCATATAGCTGTAAAATGCTACAATTGAAATCAAATTAGAGTCATAACCATTTGGATTATAAACCAATGTTTCAAATTCTAAATACCTAAAAGTTAAATCTTTATCATTAAAATTAAAGACAGGAGATGAGTAAGAAGAATTAAAGACCGGACGTGAAGATTGCACCTGAATCGATCCTGCGAATTGATCATTTCCATAACCAGAAAGATTAATAAACATCGTGCATTCTATCTTTTCATTCTCTTTAAAGGTTTGGTTTGTCCATTTTGTTTTGTTTACAAAATCAGAAAGCGAACGTTCTAAAGTCTTAAAAATCTGAGTGTTTGTATTTGTAATTCTGTCGTAATTGATTTTTACTGAGCATTTAAGTTCCTGTGCCTGAAGCGACCCAGCAATCATAATAAGGAATAGAAATAATATCTTACGCATGAAAATGTTGTATTACTTTGTTTAAAATATCTTCTGCAACTGCTTCTTTTGATTTTAATTCCATTGGCTCGATTTTAAAATCTTTGTCAATGAAAGTGATTTTGTTCGTCGGTTTTCCAAAACCTGCACCTTCATCTTGAAGCGAATTGAGAACTATCAAATCTAGGTTTTTTTTCTGGATTTTCAACTTTGCATTTTCAATTTCATTTTCAGTTTCTAAAGCGAATCCAATTAAAAACTGATTTTTTTTAATTTTTCCGAGAGAAGCCAAAATATCTTGCGTTTTTTCAAGCTCAATATTTAAGTCGCTTTCTGTTTTTTTAATCTTTTGCGTTGCTGGAAATTTAGGTCGATAATCTGCCACAGCTGCTGCAGAAATTGCGACGTCAACTTCATCATAAAACCGATGGCAAGCGTCATACATTTCTTGAGCAGAAGTTACAGAAACCAAATGAATTTTAGAATTTGCAGGTTTTAAATGAGTCGGACCAGAAATCAAAATAACTTCGGCTCCAAAATCAGAAGCTTGCCTTGCAATATCAAAACCCATTTTTCCAGAGGAATGATTTCCTATAAAACGTACCGGATCGATGGCTTCGTATGTTGGACCTGCAGTAATTAAGATTTTTTTTGATTTTAAAGGAAGTTTGCTTTCTAAATCCGCTTCCAAAAAAGCGATGATATTTTCGGGTTCAGCCATTCTTCCTTCGCCGGAAAGTCCACTTGCGAGTTCACCAGATTCAGCGGGAATTATGATATTACCAAAGTCTTTTAAAAGCTTAAAACTATTGAGTGTTGAAGGATGTTTGTACATATCCAAATCCATCGCAGGTGCGAAATAAACAGGGCATTTAGCTGATAAATAGGTTGCAATCAAAAGATTATCAACAGCACCATTTGACATTTTAGACAATGTGCTTGCCGTTGCTGGAGCAATTACCATCAAATCTGCCCAAAGACCGATTTCAACGTGATTATTCCAAACAGCATTTTCGTCATCGTCATTGTAAAATGTAGAATGTACAGGATTTTTAGAAAGCGTAGAAAGCGTGAGCGGTGTCACAAAATCCTTAGAAGCAGGTGTCATGACCACTTGGACATCGGCACCTGCTTTTATGAAAAGTCTTACTAATGAGGCTGTTTTATATGCGGCAATCCCACCGGAAACTCCCAGCACTATTTTTTTACCACTTAAAACAGACATAGTAATTATTTAGTTGTATCTCTGTGGTAGATTTTGTCTTCTAACCATTCTTGAACTGCTAAAGCATGTGGCTTAGGCAATTTTTCGTAGAATTTAGAAACTTCGATTTGTTCTTTATTTTCGAAGATTTCTTCCAAGCTGTCATTATATGTAGCAAATTCTTCTAATTTCTCTGTCAATTCTTTTTTGATTTCAGAGTTAATTTGATTTGCTCTTTTAGCCATAATAGTTATCGCTTCATACACATTACCTGTCGGTTCCTCAATCACACTTTTATTGTAAGTAATTGTGTTTACTGGAGCAGTCGTCTTTTTTAAATCCATGACTTATAATTAATTAGAAAATTGTTGTAATTCCTTATCTATTGAAACTAACTTTTTGTCAGCTTCTTCTTTGTATTCTGAACTTCCGTTGAATTTTACAAATGCTGTGTAAGCTGTTTTCGCAAAGTTCAAACGTTCTTGTTTTTTTGATTCGATACTATTAATTGCTAACAAATATGCAGAATCAAATCTATAATATAATGCTTTCTCTTTAAAAGGTGTTCCTGGATAATCAGCTATAAAATTATCAAAAGCTTTAATTGCAGCGCCATAATCACGGCTCCATTCGCCTATTGTGTGATATTGCTTTGCAATTTCAAATGCTTTTTTCTCTAGTTTTTCTCTTAAATCTTTAACAATAACATTCGCTTGTGGCAAGTATTGAGAATCAGGATAATTATTGATAAAATTTTGTAATTTATCAATTGCCTTATTTGTATCTACTTGATCTAATGAATATCTAGGTGACAATTTCGAATAGCTTTCAGCCGCTAAAAATGCTGCTTCTTCTGCTTTCTCACTTCTTGGATAACTTGATGTAAAACTATCAAATTGGTAACCCGCCAAATAATGCTGTTTTGTCTTATAATACGACTGAGCAAACATATAAAACATTTTTTCTGCCGCTGGTTTTCCTCTATATGATGGCGCAATTTGTTCAAAAAGACGAATTGCTTTGGTATATTTTCCAGAATCGTACAATTTTGTGGCAACATCATATTTTACGGCAACATCTTCTGATTTTAGAGCTTTTTGGTAAGAACTGCAAGAGCCAAGCGTTACTGCAATTAAAAGGATGTAAAATATTTTATTCATTTTCGAGATAGTATTACTGATTTCAAAGCATTAAGGCTTTTTAAAATCAACCGCAAATTTAGTTATTAATTATAGATTAAAAAAACATTTTTTCAAGAGCATGAAATACTTTGAAAATAAAAAAAAGATGTCACTAAAATGACACCTTTTTAAACGAATAAACTCTGTATTTATTTTGGAGCCGTAACCGGACTTGTAAAATTTTTCATTTCATTATCGAATAGATACAAACCTCCTTTATCATCACCGATAAGATTGATTTTATCTAAAATATATCTAGCATTAGCTTCTTCTTCAATCTGCTCGGCAACATACCATTGCAAGAAATTGTGCGTTGCATAATCTCTTTCGTCTAAAGCAATTCCAACTAAATCATTGATACTTTCTGACACTTTAATTTCGTGTTGCAACAATTGCTTGAACAAAACTTTATAGCTTGACAGATCAAGAGTTGGCTCGACAGTTGCTGAAATTTTTGCCTGCCCGCCTCTTTGATTGATATATTTTACCAATTTCAGCATGTGCAATCTTTCTTCTTCTGACTGCGCAAACATAAAAGTCGAAATTCCTTCAAAGCCTTGAACTTCTGCCCAAGATGCCATGGCAAGATAAATTTGAGAGGAATCTCCCTCTACTTTTATTTGTTTATTTAACGCGTCTTGTATAGTTTGTGATAACATAATCTTCTATTTTAAAAAACTAATTTACTGTTTTCTTTACAAATTGATCTAGTCGATTTGCTAAATCTTCATTAACATTTACTAAAGGCAAACGTACAGTATTTTCAGACAACCCCAAAGATTTAAAGATTTCTTTAACACCACCTGGATTTCCTTGCTCAAAAATCATGTCGATTGAATCCGCAATTTCATAGTGGATTTTATAAGCTTCGTCCACTTTTCTTTCTAAACCAAGGCGAACCATTTCAGAAAACTGCTTTGGAAAACCTTCTGCAATTACTGAAATAACTCCAGAACCACCAGCCAAAATCATTGGAAGCGTTACCATATCATCTCCAGAAATCACCAAGAAATCTTTTGGTTTCAATTGGATTAGCTTCATCGCTTGAACAATATCACCCGCAGCTTCTTTAATTGCTACGATATTTTCAAAATCATTCGCCAAACGAATAACCGTTGAGGGCAAAACATTGCTTCCTGTTCTTCCCGGAACGTTATACAAAATCACAGGAAGCGGTGACGCTGCTGCAATCGCCTTAAAGTGCTGGTAAATTCCTTCTTGCGTCGGCTTGTTATAATAAGGTGATACCGAAAGTACCGCAGAAAATCCTGTAAAATCTCTCGTTTGCAATTCTTCTACAACTTCTGCCGTATTGTTGCCGCCAACGCCCAAAACCAATGACAGTCTTCCATTATTAGTTTCAATAACCGTTTTTATCACCAATTCTTTTTCTTCCTTTTTCAATGTCGCTGGTTCACCAGTCGTGCCAAGAACTACCAAATAATTGATTCCGTTGTCAATTTGGTAATTTACAATTCTTTTCAAGGCTTCCACATCCACAGAAAAATCTTTTTTGAATGGCGTAACAAGTGCAACGCCTGTTCCTATAAGTGACTGCATATTATATTTTGTTTAGTATTTTTAGATATTTGAATAATTCAGAGACAAAAACCTTATAATTTTCCGCATTCGTATTGATCATAAAGTGGTTTAGCCTTTTATCGATTGTTGAAAATCCGACTTTGAAATTAGCTTTTGATTTGAACGTCGTAATCATCAATGGCGCTTTTTCAGTATCATAATAACTGATCAGCATATCAAATTCTTTATTCGTAAAATTCGCAACATTTTCATTCTCCAAAGTGCCTTTAAAGCTCAAATCCTTATGACTGAAACTTGGATAATTTATTACTTCCTTCTTCTTAAATTTGTCTTTATAAAGCAATATTTGGATATTCTCTCGTTTAATTCCATGAGTCAAAAGTTCTTCAATCAAGTTCACTTTATCTTCGAAATAAGTTTTATCAATTAGCAATCCAATAGTATATATTGGATGTGGTGACGGATTTCCCTTAACATGAAGGGAACTTTTTTTTAATATTCTTTTCGCAGAAAAATTCTTGAAAAAATTTAGAAACATAGTACTTTTGCTTGGTCTACAAATTTAATCAAATTAAGCCGTAATTCAGATGGTAAATCTAAAAAACTACAACGTTATTTTAAAACATTTTGTTCTAATTATAATACTTCTTTTCACGTTCGCATGTTCTCCTAAAAAAGAATATGTTACAAAAATTGAAGGAAAACAAATCGGAATTACAGATATTAATGGCGAAGATGCTAAAATCGAATCATTTATAAAGCCATATCGGGAAAATATCGATAAAGACATGAACGAAGTCTTGGCTTTTGCTCCAGAAACTTTAGACAAAAGCAAAGGTGACTGGCAAACAAGCATTGGAAGTCTTCAGGCAGACATAACTTTGGCCTCAGCAGATAAAATTTTCAAACTTAGAGAAAAAAAATCCGTTGATATTTGCCTTTTAAACCATGGAGGAATTCGTGCGATTATTCCGCAAGGAAATGTGACAACTAGAACCGCTTTTGAATTGATGCCTTTTGAAAATAATTTGGTTGTTGTTGCTTTAAAAGGAGAACAAATTGCAGAAATGGTCAATTATATTATCGCCGAAAAGAAACCACATCCGCTTTCTGGAATGCAAATTATCTTGAATAAAGATGCCAAATCTTATAAAAGTATTTCTATTCAAGGAAAATCTTTAGACTTGAACAAAACTTATTATGTTGCGACAAACGATTATTTATACAACGGCGGCGACAGCATGAATTTCTTTAAAAAAGGAAGTACCGTTTATGATTTAGACTATAAATTAAGAAATGTCTGGATTGATTATTTCAAGGAAGTTGATACGATTCCGACTCCGAAGAACCAAAGAATTATTGTAGAATAAGTTCAAATCCGACTAAAAAAACAGCAAGATGAAAAGAAGAGATTTTATACAAAAAAGTGTTGCAGGTTCCGCTTTATTAACGGTTGGAGGCTTGTCTTTGAGCAGTTTTGACACTTTAGAAACAAAGCATATTACGATTTTACACACTAATGATGTTCACAGCCACATCGATCCGTTTCCTGCAGATCATCCGCGAAATGCAAATATGGGCGGTGTTGCGAGAAGAGCAAGTTTAATTGAAAGCATCCGAAAAGAAAATCCAAATGTCTTGCTTTTGGATGCCGGAGATATTTTTCAAGGAACGCCCTATTTCAATTATTATGGAGGTGAATTGGAATTCAAATTGATGAGCATGCTGAATTATGACCTTGCCACAATGGGAAACCATGATTTTGACAATGGATTGGAAGGATTTTATTCACAATTGCCTCACGCAAAATTTGACTTTGTAAGCGCTAATTATGATTTCAAAAACACAATGTTAGACGGAATAGTAAAACCTTACAAAACATTCAAAAAAGACGGAATCAAGATTGGAGTTTTCGGCTTAGGAATTGAACTGGAAGGCTTGGTCGACAAAAAAAACTATAAAGAAACAGTTTACAAAAGTCCGGTTGAGACTGCTCAAGAAATGACAAAAATCTTGAAAACGCAGGAAAAATGTGATTTAATTATCTGCCTTTCACACATTGGATATGATTACAAAAATGACCAAAACAGAATTTCTGACTTAAAATTAGCTGCAAAAACCAAAGATATCGATTTGATTATCGGAGGCCACACACATACTTTTTTAGAGAAACCAACGATCGTGAAAAACCTAGACGGAATAGATACGTTAGTGAATCAAGTCGGCTGTTACGGAATTAATTTAGGCAGAATTGATTTCTATTTTGATAAGGATAAAAATAAAACGAATTCTGGAAGAACGATTATTGTTTAAAAAATCAGAAAATTTGATAATTGGAAAATCTGATAATTCTTAACGAACCGTCACATTTTCCAATTATCTAATTGCGAAGCATTTCGACAAAATCATCTTCAGAAATAATAGCAACATTCAACTTAGTAGCTTTTTCTAATTTCGCTGGTCCCATATTGTCTCCAGCAATCACAAAATCGGTTTTTGCAGAAATAGAACTTCCGACTTTTCCGCCGTTATCTTCAATGGCTTTTTTTAAATCATCTCGATTGAATTTGGTAAAAACTCCAGAAACTACGAACGTTTTTCCAACCAATTTATCAGTCGCATCCGGATTAAAAATGGTTTTTGTTTCCAACTGAACGCCGTAATCTTTTAATCTTTGAACAATAAACTGATTTTCAGTATTTTCAAAAAACTCAATGACACTTTGTGCAATTCGTTCCCCAATCTCATCGACCAAAATCAAATCCATCAGACTTGCATTTCTTAAATTATCTATGTTTTGATAATGCTTAGCGAGTTTTTTCGCAACGGTTTCTCCGACATATCGAATTCCAAGCGCAAACAAAACGCGTTCAAACGGAACTTCTTTTGATTTCTCAATTCCATTAACTAAATTTTCAGCAGATTTTTGCGCCATTCTTTCCAACGGAATTACTTGTTCCACAGTCAAATCGTATAAATCTGCATAATTATGAACTAAATCGTTATTAAAAAGCAAAGCAACTGTTTCGCCGCCCAACCCTTCAATATCCATTGCTTTTCTTGAAATATAATGTTGGATTCTTCCAATAATTTGTGGCGGACAACCATAAAAATTCGGACAATAATGTTGTGCTTCACCTTCTTTTCGAATCAATTCCGTTTGGCATTCTGGGCAATTGGTAATGTAAACCGTTGGAAGCAAATCTAACGAGCGCTTCGTAAAATCCACACCAATAATCTTCGGAATAATCTCACCTCCTTTTTCCACAAAAACTTCATCGCCTACGCGGATATCTAGTTTTTCAATTTGGTCCGCATTGTGCAAAGACGCACGTTTTACAATAGTTCCAGCCAATTGTACTGGCTCTAAATTTGCGACTGGCGTAATTGCTCCAGTTCGTCCAACTTGATACGAAATCGAATTTAATTTCGTAGAAACTTGTTCAGCTTTAAATTTGTAAGCAATTGCCCAACGTGGCGCTTTTGCAGTGTAACCTAATTCATCTTGCAAATGCAAATCGTTCACTTTTATCACGACACCATCCGTTTCATAAGGCAAATCGTGACGGTGGATATTCCAATAATCTATAAATTCAAAAATTTCATCAACGCTTTTTACGAATTTTGCTTCTTTTGGAACTTTAAAACCGAAGCTTCTGGCTTTTTCCAAACTTTCAAAATGGGTAGCAAATTTCACATCATTTCCGATAAAAGTATATAGCAAGCAATCCAACGGACGCTTGGCAACTTCAGCACTGTCTTGCAATTTCAAGCTTCCTGAAGCAGTATTTCTTGGGTTGGAATAAGGTGTTTCTCCGCTTTCAATCAATTCCTGATTCATCTTCGCAAAACCTTCCAGAGGCAAAATAATTTCACCGCGAATTTCAAAACTATCCGGATAATCGCCTTTCAATTGCAACGGCACCGAACGAATCGTCTTGATATTATTCGTCACTTCATCGCCTTGAAATCCATCTCCGCGAGTCACAGCACGTTTTAATCTTCCTTGTTCGTAAGTCATTGAAATCGAAGCTCCATCGTATTTTAATTCGCACGTATATTCCAGCGGAACATCGCCCAAAATCTTCTGGATTCGCTTTTCCCAATCTAAAACATCTTCCTTTGAATAGGAATTATCCAGCGAATACATTCTGTTTTTATGAGTAACCGTATTGAAGTTTTTGGTAATCATTCCGCCCACTCTTTGCGTCGGCGAATTCTCGTCAAAAAATTCTGGATGTTTATTTTCTAAATCCTGAAGTTCCTTTAATTTGATGTCAAAATCATAATCAGAAATCGTGGGATTGTCCAAAACATAGTAATTATGATTGTGCAGATTGAGTTCTTCGCGTAAAGATTGGATGATATTTTGGATTGATGTAGTATTCATTGCATTTAAATATCTCAAATTTATTCATTTCCTGCAAGGTCTTTTTTGACCTTGTAGGTATTCTACAAAAAAAACACCTACAAAGTTTTGAAAACCTTGCAGGATTATAAATTAGAGTAAAGATATTAAAACTTTGAAATAATTACGACTGAATTATACCGTTAATTTGAAGATATAATTGGCCGTCGCTTAAAATGGCTCCTTGCTGGATCAGTTCAAAAATAGCTTTATTTCTATCTTTGTCATATTCTTTCTGTCCTAATTTTATCTCCACTGTTTCAGTAAACATATTGTCGCTCAGCCACTGCAATCCTTCCTTAGTCATAAAATCAGTTTCAGGAACTAAGGATTTTAAAACGATTGTCTTAACCAATTTCTCTTGGCAGTGAAAAAGGAAAATAAAGTTTTTAGAAAAATGTTCTAAATAATGTGCTCCAGTTAAAACGCCTTCCCAAATCAAGTCAGAGAAAACATCTAATTCTTGCTCTGCCACTTCTGGCTGTTGCGCTTTAATGCTGTCCCATTCGCCTTTGTCAATAGATTGCGTTGCCAAGAAATTAGCAAATTCTTGATGAAGCGCTTCGAACTGTTCTTTTGTTAGTCTTCTGTATTTCATAGTCATTGCGAGGAACGAAGCAATCTGCTCCTCATTTATTTTAAGTTATTAAGATTTCAAAATTGAAAATTCCAAGTTCAAAATTCATCATTAAATTTAGAATATTCAACTTAGAACAAAGAATTTTGAAATAAAAAAAATCCCGACTTTCATCGGGATTCTATATTCATGTTGAAAAATATTATTTCTCAGCAACGATTTCGTATGGCAATTCAACGATAACATCTCTGTGTAATCTCACGTTAGCAGTATATTTTCCTGTACGTTTAACAACACCTGAAGTGATGAATTTTCTATCGATTGGTTGACCCGCTTTTTCTAAAGCTTCAGCGATATCGATGTTAGTGATTGAACCAAAAAGTTTTTCACCACCAGCTTTAGCTGTAAGTTTGATTTCAAGAGCTTTCAAAGATTCTGCAATTTTCTTAGCATCATCAACTACTTTCGCTTCTTTGTGCGCTTTTTGTTTTAGGTTTTCAGCCAAGATTTTCTTAGCAGAAGGAGTTGCCATGTGAGCAAAACCTTGTGGGATTAAAAAGTTACGACCGTATCCGTTTTTTACAGTTACTACATCGTCTTTAAAACCTAAATTTTGAACGTCTTTTTTTAAGATCAATTCCATGTTGTTGTCCTTTTTTAATAGAAGTTAGGTTCCGTTTGACGAGAAACCAACAACTGTGTTTTTATTATTTTAATAAATCGGCCACGTATGGCATTAAAGCTAAATGTCTTGCTCTTTTCACAGCAACTGACACTTTTCTTTGGTATTTCAATGAAGTTCCAGTTAAACGACGTGGAAGAATTTTTCCTTGCTCGTTAACGAATTTCAATAAGAAATCTGCATCTTTATAATCGATATATTTGATACCAGATTTTTTGAAACGACAATACTTTTTAGTTTTGTTTGTTTCTATGTTCAAAGGCGTTAGATATCTGATATCTCCGTCTTTTTTTCCTGAAGCTGATTGTTGTAGGGTTGCCATAATAATTACGCTTTAGCTGCTTTTAATTTTGCTCTTCTTCTTTCTGCCCAAGAAATTGCGTGTTTGTCAAGACTTACAGTCAAGAAACGCATAACTCTTTCGTCACGTCTAAACTCAGTTTCGAAAGCGATTAATACTTCTGCAGGAACTTTGTACTCAAACAAATGGTAAAAACCACTTTTTTTGTGTTGGATTTCATAAGCCATTTTTTTTAGGCCCCAATCCTCTTTTGATACCATCTCGGCTCCTCTAGAAGTAAGAAAATCTTCGAATTTGCTTACTGTTTCCTTTACCTGTACTTCAGATAAAACGGGATTCAAGATGAAAACAGTCTCATAATGATTCATAATAATATATTTTATTTGTTATAAAATTGGGTGCAAAAGTAATGTTTTTATTTTAATATACAAATCAAAACTAACTTTATTCGATGAACTGCAAAAAAACTAGGTGCAAATGCAACTTTATTAAAAAAAAGAATATACTTTTATGAAACCAATTAATCGCTATAATATGAAATTGAATTGTGTCGTAGTAGATGACAGTGCAATACAAAGGATGACCGTCACAAAGTTGGCTTCCAATAATCCGCATTTAAATCTAGTTGGGGACTTTCCAAATGCCATCGAAACTAAAAACTGCCTAAGCACCACTGAGGTTGATGTAATATTTCTTGATATAGAAATGCCAATCATCAATGGATTCGACCTTTTAGACGGATTAAAAGTCAAACCACAAATCGTTTTTATAACCTCAAAAGCCGAATATGCATTAAAAGCGTTCGATTATGATGCTACTGATTATCTTCAAAAACCTATAACGCCACAACGTTTCAATATTGCCGTAAAAAGAGCTGTTGATCTTCACCTTTTACGAAAAGAAAATGTTGACGAAGACAGCGAATTTATATATATAAAAAGCAATTTAAAAAAGCTAAAAGTATATGTCACAAGAATTAAGTGGATTGAAGCCTACGGAGACTATATAAAAGTAGTAACTGATGACGAAAATCACCTAGTACTTTCAACAATGAAAGCTTTTGAAAACGACTTGCCCGCTGATAAATTCATTAGAGTACACAAATCATTTATTGTAAATATTCATAAAGTAGTACGTTTTAATAGCAAATATGCCGAAATCGGCGTACACAAAATTCCACTAAGCAGAAATAAAAAAGAAGAACTAGTCAAAGCTTTAGCTGCCGAAAACTAATAAAAATCAACATTCACGGCCGTCTTAATCGATCGGTATTGTGGTACAGCTTCAAAACTATTCAGCATCTTCTGAATAGTTTTTTTTGTGCTTCCCAATGGCAGATTTTGCGGCAGCTTAATCAATATCGTTCTGATATATTCATTCCTAATTCTGCTGATTGCTGGTTCTTCCGGACCTAAAACTGGCAGATCTAAATTCTGGCTCATCACTTGGTACAACCACATCGAACCTTCTTTCAGTTTGTCAAAATCACGATGTTTCAGCGTAATTTTAACCAACCTATAATAAGGAGGATATTTAAAAATATGCCGGTCATACAATTGTTCCTTGTACATTCCGATGTAATCGTTGTTCGTCACCTGCTGAATCGTGTTATGATTCGGATTATAAGTCTGGATAATCACTTTTCCTCTTTTCTCTGATCGTCCTGCCCTTCCTGAAACCTGGGTCATCATCTGAAAACTTCTCTCGAAAGCCCTGAAATCAGGATGGTACAGCATATTATCCGCATTCATAATTCCTACTAAAGACACATTATCAAAATCCAGACCTTTGGCAAGCATTTGCGTTCCCACCAAAATATCGAGTTCCCGATTTTTAAAACTATCAATTATTTTTTCGTATCCGTATTTCCCGCGCGTCGTATCCTGGTCCATTCGCCCCACTTTTTTCTCTGGAAACAATTCTTTGATTTCCATTTCAATCTGTTCGGTTCCAAAGCCTTTTGTGGTTAAATCCACGCTCGAGCAATTATGGCAATTCGTAGGCTTTGCCATAGAATACCCGCAATAATGACAACGCAATTGATTCTTATTCTTGTGATACGTCAAACTCACGTCACATTGCGGACATTCCGGAACGTGACCGCAAGTAATACATTCCAAAACCGGCGAATACCCGCGACGATTCTGAAACAAGATAATCTGTTCACCAAGCGCCAAAGCTTCCGCCATCTGTTCTAAAAGCGTATCACTAAAATGACCTTTCATTCTTTTTCGGAAATACTTGTCTTTCAAATCCACCAATTCAATCTCAGGCATCATCACATTTCCATAACGCTCTGTGATTTCCACCAATCCAAATTTGTGATTCACAGCATTAAAATACGTTTCCAAACTTGGCGTAGCCGAACCCAAAAGCACTTTCGCCTTAAAAGAATTCGCCAAAACAATAGCCGAATCCCTAGCGTGATATCTCGGTGCAGGATCATGCTGCTTAAAAGTCTGTTCGTGTTCTTCGTCAATGATTACCAAGCCTAAATCATGAAATGGCAAAAACAAAGCCGACCTCGCCCCTATCACAATCTTAGCTTTCGGGGAATTTTCAAGCACCTGTTTCCAAACCTCAACACGTTCGTTATTGGTATATTTAGAATGGAAAACTGCCACTTGGTTTCCAAAAAAAGAAGTCAGTCGTCCAACCAGCTGTGTCGTCAGGGCAATTTCTGGCAAGAGAAACAAAACCTGCTTTCCTACCTTTATATAGTCTTCAATTAATTTAATATAGATTTCCGTCTTCCCGCTCGACGTCACGCCATGCAAAAGGCAGACTTCTTTTTCAGTAAAAGCAGTCGCAATTCCGTCAAAGGCATTTTGCTGTGCGATGCTCAACTGCAGATTTTTCTCCCTAAGATTTTTGTCAAAAGAAACGCGGTCTTCCTGAATCTGATACTCTTCAAAGATGCCTTTTTCTACCAAAGCTTTAATGACCGAAGAAGAAGCACCCGACTTTTCAACCAACTGCTTTACCGAAATAGGCTTTTTATCGATTGCTTTCAACTGAAAAAACGAAAGCACGATATCTTTCTGCTTCTTGGCCGATTTCAGTTTTTCAAGAAGTGATGACAAGCCTTCATTAGAATCATACTCTTGGCTCAAACGCACATAGCGAATTAATTTCGGAGTATATAATTCCACAACTTCTTCCTCCAGCGTCAAGATATTTTTGTCAATCATCTTTTGCAATAAAGGGAGAACCGTCTTCTTACCTAAAATTGAAATAATATCTTTTACTTTCAATGAGCTCTGCAATTGCAAGGCATCATATATTAAGAATTCTTGATCAGACAAATTAGATTCTAATACAAAAGAATTTCGTTTCTGAGAAATAACAGTATCTGATTCCAACAGAAAAGCTGATGGAAGTGCACCGCGATAGACATCACCTACAGCACACATATAATAGTTAGCAATCCATTGCCAATGCGCAATCTGAATTTCAGTAACAATAGGAGTTTCATCTAAAATCTCATGAATTTCCCTAGCTTCGTATAAAAGCGGCTTGTTTTGATGTAATTCGACTGCCAAGGCACTATAAATATTGTTTCCTTTAAAAGGCACCGCAATGCGCATTCCCTTTTTGATGTAGTGGTATTCTGCTTCTGAAACGCGATACGTAAAAGTTTTGGACAGCGACAAAGGAAGAATGACTTCTACAAAATACATTTTTGGCGGGTTTGAGTGTGTTACAAAGATAAGTCATTGCGAGGAACGAAGCAATCACATAATAAACTTCTAAAAAACAACTTCCACAAGCAAAATCGATAATCAAAACCATACCGTCATTGCGACGAAGGAAGCAATCACATCAAGATTGTCGACAAAAATTGTGGATTTTGATTATGTGATTGCTTCCTTCGTCGCAATGACAAACCGCAACTAAACTGTCATAATATCCTCAATTTCCCCAAACAGATCCAACCACAAAGGATTCAAACCTTCAATAAGCTTAATCTTTGCAACTCTCGAACCTCCTTTCAATTGCTTTTCACGAGCAATAGCATCGCCAATCATTTGAAATTGTTCATAATAAACAAGTTTGTTCAAATTATATCTGGAAGTAAAAGAATTCTCAAAACGCTTTTCGATATGCTCCAAAATCCGTTTAGGAAGATTTGAAGTGACACCAATATATAATGTAGTATTGTAAGTATTGGTGATGATGTAAATAAATCCGGGTTTCATAGGCGTATAATTTTTCTTAAATGTAAATATTTTTTACAACATTTCGTCATTGCGAGGAACGAAGCAATCTCATAGTCAATTCTACAATCTTTGTCGACAATAGTGATGTGATTGCTTCCTTCGTCGCAATGACAAAACTCACAATTTAAATCAATAAAATTGACGATCAAATCGAACTGTCATTGCGACGAAGGAAGCAATCACACAATCAATTTCCATAAGCTTTGTCGACAATTGTGAATGTAGATTCAAAATTTGCTGGAGTGTCTAAAATTTCATCAATTCGTTCTAAACCTTTTTCGTAATTTAATTAATATTCGTAGCAGCTTTCATTGTATCAAAAATTTATCTACTTCCAAGCCACCAAGTATTCAATAAAGTAAGAAAACCTTTAAAAAACATAGCTGAAAAATTCTATCAAAAATTTCAATCTCCCTTAAAAACAAAAAAATCAATAAATTAACACCAACACTAAAATATTTATATACATTTATCCCAATACAATCGACTCCCCTAAAATTGTAAAACAAATCATGTTTAACAATTAAATTAAATGCCAATGGTACCCAGAAAGTACAAAGTAAAAGACGTTGATATGGTAATCGCCGTGTCCGCCTTGGTTTTAAACGCAAAGCTCAAGCAAGAGTTTCTGCAAACCAAAAGATCCACCTTCACGATGGATTATTTCACCCAATTTGAAGCCGAAATCAATGCTGCTGTCCAAGAATTCTTGGGTGCTGACAATGCAAAAGAGCTTCGACAATCGACAATTGCACTTTATGCATCGCAAAACGAAGCCTTACATCTGGCTGCAGAAATGAAACTTCAAATCGAACTTGATTTTGAAGAAAGAGAAGAAGAAATCTTGAATGTTTTAGGCTTTACAGCTTATTTCAAGCTGGCTCGAAACAAAGACCAAGAAGCCCTGATCAACTTATTACACCAATTTAAGGCAAATTTGACACCAGCATTAAAAGCAGAAATGATTGCAAACGGAACTATTCCGGCTGACATCAATGCCATGATTGCCAAAGCTGACGAATTAAAAACTTCTGATGCCGGACAAGAATCAAACAAAGCAAACCGCCCAATTGCAACAGAAGAAGCTGTGATTGCCTTCAATAAAATCTACAGCAAAGCAAGCATAATCGCAAAACTGAGCACAAAATTTTACAAAGGAAACAAGTCACACCAAAACTTGTTCAGTTTCGCCAAATTGGCACGAACAATTAATGCTTCGCCAAAAACGGCAAGCTCAGTTCCTGAAGCATAAAACAATAAATTGCAATAGAAAGAATCCCGCCAAACAAGCGGGATTTTTTTATACCCATGGGAAAGACGTTTAGTGTCGGCGGAAACTTCTTTCTGCCTATTGGAAACTATTTTCAGGTCATAGGAACTCTATTTCTGCTCATAGAAAACCAGTTTATGCTGGTAGGAAATTCTTTTCAGGTCATAGAAAACTTCTTTACGCTCATAGGAAGCCTCTTTCTGCTATTAGAAAACTCTTTTCTGTTCATAGGAAGCTTCTTTCTGCTCTTAGGAAGCTAGTTTCTGTTTGCGGAAGAGTGATAAATGCTACGAAAATTAAAGTTTTGTTTCGTAAAAAGTGAAGAAGAAAATAGAGAAAACAAGCAGTAGAAAAGACTTTGTGCTTTAACAACTCAAACCCGCAACTCTATTAAAATCTCATTAAAGCATCGTCTTTACCGCCCTATAATCTGTGCGTGGAATTTTTGTTTTTGCAATAGCTGAAAAACCTCCGGCTACTTCTGTAAAATTAGTAAAGCCACGTTGCTTTAACAGCGAAGCCGCAATCATGCTTCGGTAACCGCTACCGCAATACAACACAAAAGGTTTATTTTTAGGAAATTCAGACAAATATTCATTAATCTGATGCAGCGGAATATTGATGGCACCGACCACATGCTCTGAAACAAATTCGCTTTTCTTTCTCACGTCCAGCAGAGGCAGATGGTCATAATAGTTTTCTTCAAACGCATTGGCATCAATTCTGTCTATGGTGTCAATCTCATTTCCAGAATTTTTCCATGCTTCGAAACCGCCCTCTAAATAACCAATCGTGTTGTCATAACCCACTCTAGATAATCGCACAATACTTTCCTCCTCTTTGCCAGCTTCTGTCACCAGCAATATTTCTTGCTTGATATCGCTGATCATTTCCCCTACCCAACTGGCAAGATTGCCATTGAGTCCGATATTAATACTATTCGGAATAAATCCTTTTGCAAATTCAGAGGCATCGCGCGTATCTAAAATCAAAGGTTTTAGCGTCGTGGCCACCATTTCAAAACCTATGGGATCAAGCGGTCTCGAACCAGCCTTAATGATAGTGTCAAGAGAATTGTAGCCATTGATATTCAATATCACATTTTTCGGAAAATACTGCGGCGGCGTAGTCAATCCAGATAACACTTCCCTTACAAAATCCTCTTCGGTCATATCAGCACGCAGGGCATAATTTGTTTCCTTTTGATGCCCTAAAGTATCAGTCGTCTGCTTGCTCATCATCTTGCCACAAGCACTTCCGGCACCATGATTAGGATATACGATCAAATCATCGTCTAGAGGCATAATTTTTTCACGAAGCGAATGAAACAAGTGTCTGGCTAATTTGTCTTGCGTGAGATTTTTGTCGACATGTTGTGCCAAGTCTGGTCTTCCGACATCGCCTATGAACAAAGTGTCTCCCGTAATTATTCCGTTTTCTTTTCCGTTCTCATCAATTATCAAATAAGTCGTACTTTCCATCGTATGTCCGGGCGTGTGGATAGCCTTTACATGGCAGCTTCCGACTCTAAAAACTTCACCGTCAGTTGCAATAATAGCTTCATAGCCAGGCTTAGCCGTAGGTCCAAAAACTATCGATGCTCCGGTTTTTTTACTGAGATCTAAATGACCGCTGACAAAATCAGCATGAAAGTGGGTTTCAAAAACATATTTAATCTTCGCATCATTAATAACGGATTTCAATATGTAAGGCTTTACATCACGCAAAGGATCAAAAATAGCGGCCTCGCCATCACTTTCTAAATAATAAGCGGCATGTGAAAGGCATCCTGTGTATAGCTGTTCAATTTTCATATGTTTATATTTTTACCAAATTTAAAGACTGCAAAAGAGGCAAAAAATGATAAATATCAGATTACTGCATCTAATTTTAAAAAAAAATGGCACCTCTAACAGATGCCATTTCTCAACTAACTCAATTTTTGAATATAATAACTAACGTATTCACTTAACTAATTATAGTACAGTAAGATTTATAGATATTTTTATATCTTCCTTCACTTTCACCAGCCCACCCATCCTTTTTGGAGGCGTGAGTGCAAATTCAGAAAACTGAACAACTAAAAACCCTGAAAGGCCATCTGTGGTGTTTTTTAAAGATGTATCCTCATATACTTTTTCTTTACCAGCGAGCCTTAATTTAAGGTCGCATAAATAGTGATTGTCTTTTTTGCGCAACTTGCAAATCTCTACTTTTACCTCTTTGAATTCTTTTGCTTTGATTGTTTTTTTAAAATCGCGGTTCAGCAAAAAATTATGGCAACCAAAGGCATCAGACGGTATGCTATATTTTACCGAAGTATCTCCTTGCTGATTGTTTGTGTGCAAAGTATCGCGTTGCGCCAGTTCATAAGTGCAGGTAAAACTTCCGACCGAAGTTGCCCCTTCAATAGTAAAAGCTTGTTTCAGTATGATAATGCTTTCTTTTGAACCGCTCGGCAAGAATATCCAGCCAAATAGTAAGATGCTGACAAATTTCCACATGACATTTGTTTTTTTAGAATGCTATTGCTGCTTCTGCCATAAATCCGTTGAACTTACCGCCATTCAAGATATTTGTAGTGGCATAGCCGTCATATTTTTGGTTTACATATTCCATTTTCACTAGAATATTTCTTGTCATAAACCAACCGCCTCCGATATTGAATCGAGTAATATCAACGCTTTCTCCTGCTATTGTTTTTCCAGTTACGCCATTGTATCTTCCTCCGAAATATAATTTTTCATCTGTCCCAAAGCGGTAGAGCAGTTCAGCAGCATATTGCTGGAAAGTTCTTCTATTTGTTTCAGCAGTTGTTCTTCCTCCTGCATTTTCATAGGTTCCAAAGAATTCAAATCCTTTATATTTCACAAACGGATTAATCATGACAGTAGTAAGCTTGTTAGTGAAACCAGGAAGAACTTGGCCAGATCTGAAATTTGCGGTTGATGTTGCAGCCGTATTTTCCATTACATAATAATATCTTGCTCCGGCTCTATCTCCGTCATAAAAATCGGTTCTTTTAGTTTCTGCAACATTATACACAGACCCAGTAAGACGTATTCTCAAGTCAGTATTGATTTGTTTGTCATATCCAATTTTGGCATAAATTGACGGACTTGTACCGCTATTTGCATTTTGGTTCAGCCTTCCGTTTGTTGCTCCAATCATGGCAATCCAGCCGTCTCTTCTATAATAAACTTCAGCAAAAACCATGGTAGCATAAGCATCCATCAAAAGATTTCCTACAAAAGGATTTGTCAGTGCGTTGGCATTATCGCTTCTTCTAAAATGTGCGTCGCCATAGTTGATTTCATTATGACCTATTTTAATGGTGGCATATTTCATAAAATTTTCTAGAAATCCTTTTTCTACAAAATCAAGCTTGTCAATCTGCAAAAATCCTCCTTTTACATAGGCTTCATTGTGGTGTCTTGAAGACAGAAATGTTCTCAAGTGCAGGTTTACACCGTCATATAAAGCTACATTCAGGTCTAAATTGGCTGTAGCAAGATTGAAATTATTGCCAATATCATATAACTGATTTGTATTCACGTCATTCACAATAACAGGTGCAGCTGTATTTTCATGAGAAATTGCCTGATATTGCAGTGCAAAAGCACCGCCAAGACCTACATTCACTTTTTCAAAGGTCGTAACAGTATCTTTAGGAGCTTCAAAAGTATTTTTGGCATCTTTAATCTGAGTATAAAAATTGTCCATCTTTTGGCCTTGTTCCTGTGCAACACCTAGTGTCGCTGTCATCGCTAGAATGACAATTGCTATTTTTTTCATGTGATTAGTTTTTGGTGTTACTTATTTAAAACTTACTGTAAAAGTGATTTTTACAGCATTTCCTGTTTTGATAGTGCCCATCATTGCAGTAGGCGGATCAATTTTGTAATCTGTCAAATTAAAACTGTAATTGCCACTAAGCGTGAATTTGCCTGCAGTTGAAGTTTCTTTCACAGCAATTATAACTTCTTTAGCAACACCTGCAATGGTAAAGGTTCCTGTTAAATTCCAGCCTGTACCTGTTTTAACGGCTTGTTTTAAATCGAATTTCACGTTTTTATATTGGGCAGTTTTTAATGCTTTATAAGCATTTTTGTCCATTCCTTTTTTGCCGCTTTTTATACTTTCTGCTGGCATTTCAATCGCAAGTGAAGTGATTTTTTCTAGTTTTCCTGCTTTTGCTGTGGCTACAAGTTTTCCTGTTGAAGTATTAGAAGTCATTTCCCAATCATGCAATGTTGAAGTACCAGATATAGCCAGCGCAGCTTTAGGTTCTAAATTATAAGTTTCTTGTGCTTGGACACCTGAAGCGACCAACAATAACAAAATCATTTTGAGATAGTTGCTCATTCGTTTTGTTTCCATAGTGAATAGAATTAATGGTTAATTTTTGGTGCAGCCAATGGCTGTCTTCGTTTTAGAAAGTTGTTTGCTTTTGTATTTTACTAGAGATAGTTTTTTGGAGTATTTGCCGATAGTTATCTTTTAAGTCCTGCTTTCAGGATTTATAGGCAATGTGGCTTTGATAGTTTTAGCATCTCAAATAATCAGATTATTCTGATTAGGATTTCGCCTGCTGTCAGACGCTATTTTTATCCTAGATTATTTGACTGCTTGATAGGACAAAATTAGACCAGTGAATCCTTCCAAAAAATGACATTTATCATGATTAGAAATTTCTTTGGATTTTAAACTAAATTTTAAAAAACATAAAAATCCATCTTCTTATTAAGGCAATAAAAAAAATCTAAAACCTAATATTTATCATATTTTTTTTTTCCTTTTCCATGTTCATTTGCACAAACAATATTTGATTTATGAACAATTGGAAAAAAATATCATCACAAGAAAGAGCGCAACGCATCAAAGTGGCGCTAGAAAAGAATGTCAATTTTTCTAACGATGCTTCTTTGGGATATCCAGCGTCTAAACTTGACGGCAGGGTTTTTAATGAGGAAGTTCCTTTTTTAAAAGATGCACCCGTTTTACAAGCTTTTTTAGCAAATCCAAATCATATAGGTTGCCACACGCTAGGTACTTCTGAAAAGGCATTCGAAGGCACACATGAGATAGAGCGTGAAGTTTTAGAGGTCGTTGCTGTTGACATTTTTAAGGCAAATCTAAATTCTTATGACGGCTATATTGCGCCAGGCGGAACCGAAGCTAATATTCAGGCTTTGTGGATTTACCGCAATTATTTTTTAAAGAAATACAACATCCAGCTTAATCAAATTGCAATTATAGCTTCTGAAGACACGCATTATTCTATTCCAAAAGGAGCAAATCTTTTAATGATTGACTGGATTAAAGTTCCTGTAGATTTTTATAGCCGCACGATTGATATCAATTCATTTGAAGAAAAAGTACTTCTGGCAAAAAAGCACGGAAAAAGATACTTTATTCTTGTCTGCAACATGGGTACTACTATGTTTGGTTCTGTGGATGATCCTAAGCCATTGACAGCTATTTTAGAAAAATACGATCTTGTTTATAAATTGCATATTGATGCTGCATATGGCGGTTTTGTCTATCCTTTCAGTAATAGTGAAAGCGTGATTGATTTTACAAATCCAGATATTAGTTCTATCACTATTGACGCACATAAAATGCTTCAAGCTCCTTATGGCACTGGAATTTTTATTTGCAGGAAAGGCTTAATCGAAAATGTACTGACCAAAGAAGCAGAATATGTCGAAGGAATGGATTTGACTTTATGCGGAAGCCGTTCTGGCGCTAATGCCGTGGCAATTTGGTCGATTCTTTTTGCCTATGGTTCACATGGCTGGTTTGAAAAAATTAGCGTCCTGCAATTAAGAACATCCTGGCTTTGCAATCAATTAGATATTTTGGGAATTACCTATTTCAGGGAACCTTTCATGAATATTGTAACCATCAAATCAAAATATATTTCAGATTCTACTGCACAGCGTTTTGACCTTGTACCACAAAAACACAATGAAGAAAACCAGTGGTTCAAAGTCATCGTGATGGATCATGTAGAAATAGGGCATCTTGAACAGTTAATAGAAATATTAAAAACTGAAAAAGAAAATATCTTTATTGAAAACGATTAAAAAATGCCTTATGATTCTAATCATAAATTGATGACGGCTTGGGCAGATAACTTTACATTATCAAAATTTACGAATTCCTAACATCAAATAATTTTTACAATGAAAACAATTTTTAGAATTTCTGCGTTCGCTCTTTTGACTGTTTTTGCATTACATTCTTGTGGCAGAAAAGAAAATCCTGCAACTAACGAGGAAACCGCTACAGAAGTAGCACCGATTGAGACTGTGGCGCCAGTTTCAAATAACTTGCACATTGAAAGCAACGACCAGATGCAATATACCACAACTGAACTCAAAGCAACTACTGGAAAAATCAAGCTTACACTACAACATATTGGAAAAATGGATAAAAGTGTAATGGGACATAACCTAGTAATTTTAAAACAAGGAACGGCTATAGTTGATTTTACGATGAAAGCACTTGATGCAAAAGCTACCGATTATATTCCTGATTCAGAAAAAGAAAATATAATTGCGCATACAAAATTAATCGGTGGCGGTGAAAGTGATACGATCGAATTTACGATTAATCAAAAAGGTTCTTATGATTTTATTTGCTCTTTCCCCGGACATGCGGCTCTCATGAAAGGCAAATTGATCGTGGAATAATTACAAAATACAAACAGAAGTTTAAAAATATCATGGACAAAGCTTTTCTAATTGCCCAAATCAACCGACTGAAATCTGAAAAAAATGCAGTCATCCTAGCGCATTATTATCAAGATGCTGACATACAAGAAATTGCCGATTTTGTGGGTGACAGTCTTGAATTATCTAAAAAAGCGGCCACAACTGACGCTTCGTTTATTGTTTTTGCTGGAGTTCATTTTATGGCCGAAACTGCCAAAATACTGAATCCTGATAAAAAGGTTTTGCTTCCTGATTTGAATGCCGGATGTTCTCTTGCTGATGGATGTTCACCAAAAGATTTCAAGAAACTGAAAGAAAAATATCCAAATCATACTGTTGTCACTTATATCAATTGTTCTGCAGAAATAAAAGCTTTGAGTGACCTGGTCTGCACTTCCTCAAATGCAAAAAAAATCATAGCATCTATTCCTGATGAACAGGAAATTATTTTCGCACCAGATAAAAATCTTGGAAATTATCTCAAGAAGGAAACCAATCGGGATTTATTACTTTGGGAAGGTTCCTGTATAGTCCATGAAGCTTTTTCATTAGAGAAATTGCTTAAAATTTACAAGAAACATCCCACTGCCAAAATCGTTGCTCATCCTGAATCAGAAAGCCATATTTTAAAAACAGCAAATTATGTCGGCTCCACATCTGGAATGATAAATTTTATCAAAAATGATGCGTCTGAAATATTTATTGTTGCTACAGAAGCAGGAATCCTGCACCAGCTTTCAAAGAAAGTTCCTAAAAAAACACTTATCCCAGCACCTTCTCACGAAGATAATACTTGCGCCTGCAGTGAATGTGCCTACATGAAAGTCAATACGTTAGAAAAAATTTATTTATGCCTTGAAAAAGAAAGTCCAGAAATTAAAATCGATGAAGAATTACGACTCAAAGCTTTTAAACCAATTGAAAAAATGCTTGAATTGTCATAGCCTTAAAAAAATACAAAATGGAGAAAACAGACATACTTATCATAGGCTCAGGAATTGCAGGATTATTTTTTGCTTTGAAAATTTCCAAACAACGTCCTGATCTTTCCATTGTGATTATGACTAAGGAAAAAGCCGAAAATACGAATACAAAGCTTGCTCAAGGAGGCATTGCTATTGTTACTGATCTTTTAAAAGACAGTTTTGAAGAGCACATTCAAGATACTTTAAAATCTGGCGGCGGCCTTTGTGACGAAGAAATTGTAAGAATGGTAATTTGCCAAGCGCCCGAAAGACTTAAAGAACTTATAGAAATTGGTACTTCCTTTGATAAAAATTCATTCGGAAATTGGGATTTAGGCTTAGAAGGTGGCCATTCAAAAAACAGAATTTTACATCACAAAGACAATTCTGGTTTAGAAATTGAGAAAAAATTGCTTGAAGAAATTCACCAGCTTACGAACATTACACTTTTGGAAAACCATTTGGTAATTGATTTAAATACGGAAATAGAAGAGAATTCTAAAAATTGCATTGGTGCTTTTTATTATGACAAAGCGAATAATTTAGTAAAATATATCCGCGCAAAGACTTTTGTTTTGAGTACGGGAGGATGTGGCCAAATTTTTGAAAACACGACAAATCCTGAAATTGCAACCGGCGACGGAATTGCGATTGCCTTGCGTGCCGGAGCAGAAGTTGAAGAAATGCAATACATCCAATTTCATCCAACGGCACTTTATGAAGAAAATAAAAATCCTTTCTTTTTAATTTCAGAAGCCGTTCGAGGTTTTGGGGCTCATATTGTCAATGAAAAACAGCAGCGTTTTGTGTTCAGCCATGATATTCGAGGCGAACTGGCAACAAGAGATATTGTTTCAAAAGCCATCAGCAAAGAAATGCAATTGACAGAAAAAAAACATGTCTATTTAGATTGTCGTCATTTGAATTTCGATACTTTTTATAGTCATTTTCCTTCCATCACAGAATATTGTAAAAGCATTGGGATTGATCCAAAGAAAGACCTTATTCCGATTGTTCCAGTAGCTCACTATCAATGTGGTGGCATTAAAGCAGATAAGAATGCGGCCACAAATATCAAAAACTTATATGCGATTGGGGAATGCTCTAGAACAGGACTTCACGGCAAAAACCGCTTGGCTTCAAATTCTTTACTAGAAGCCCTTGTTTTTGCCCACCAAGCATCGAGAAATATAGATGAAAATATTAATTCTTTAGTATTTTCTTCAAATTTTTTCATTCCGATGTGTAATGAAAATGAGATTTGCGTAGCTCCTGAAATTTTTGAATCCTTGAAAAAGGAACTTAAAAAAATTATGACTTCTTTTTATGCGAATGAAGATAGAAATTTTGACATTACTCTTGACAAAATTGAAGCTTTAAAAGTCAAAACTGAAGCGCTTACTGAAAGTTTAAAAATTACAATCTCATTTATTGAACTCATAAATATGATTGCCGTGGCATCAATGATAGTTATGCATAGCGATAAAAGCGTTTTCTCTTAAAAATTAAATAATTATAAAATATATCATAATGGAAACTGACAATAAAATTACGATAGGCGAAATCGTAGCACAAGATTTTAGAACTGCTGCCGTTTTCTCAAAATATGGAATTGATTTTTGTTGCAAAGGACACCGCACTTTAGAAGAAGCTTGCAAAAAGAAAGACATCGATGAAGAACTTTTAACCACAAAGCTTGATGAAGTCATGAAATATAAGGATAATCAGGCTATTGATTATAAATCTTGGCCATTAGATCTTCTGACTGACTATATAGAAAAAAAACACCACCGTTATATTGAGGAAAAAACACCTGCATTGATTCTTTTTCTCAATAAATTATGCAAAGTTCATGGCGAAAGGCATCCTGAATTGTTTGAAATCAACACGCTTTTTACACATTCGGCTGAAGATTTGGCCTCACATCTTAGAAAAGAAGAATTAATACTTTTTCCTTTTATCCGAAAAATGGCAGATGCCAAAATAAAGCAACACTATCTAGAAATGCCAAAATTTGGCAGTGTTAAAAATCCAGTATCGATGATGAAGGAAGAACACGATGCAGAAGGTGAGCGCTTTGGAGAAATTGCTGTTTTGACTAACAATTATAATCCACCAGCTGATGCGTGCAATACTTACAAAGTAACTTTTGCAATGTTGCAAGAATTTGAAAACGATTTGCACACACATATCCATATTGAAAATAATATCCTTTTTCCAAAAGCAATCCAACTCGAAAAAAGTTTTGTAACGATAGATTGATGCCGCAGATGAAATTAACTTTTTAGTATTTTATGATTTTTATCAGAAAAAACAACCTTAAAAAACTATAATTTTATACGACAAAACAAACCATCATGACAAAAAACATTTCAGCTACAGAAGCAGTAAAAATAATTAAATCTGAAGACCGGATTTATGTACAGGCCGCCGCCGCAACTCCTTATTTTTTAACTAAAGCGTTGAGTGAAAGAGCATCCGAATTAAAAAATGTGGAAATATGCCATCTTCACACTGAAGGTGAAGCGCATTATGCCAATCCTGAATTATCGGAAAGTTTTCATGTCAATTCATTTTTTATCGGAAAGAATGTTAGACATACAATTGCAGCCGGAAATGGATCTTATACACCCGTTTTTTTGAGTGAGCTTCCAAACCTTTTCAGAAAAGGAACTTTACCGCTAAATGCTGTTTTCATACACGTTTCCCCTCCTGATGCGCACGGATATTGTTCGCTTGGTGTTTCGGTTGAAGCAACTTTGGCCGCAATTGAAAACAGTAAAATTGTTATCGCACAAGTTAATCCCCAGATGCCGCGTACTTTTGGTGATGCTATGATCCATATCGATAAGATTGATTATACAGTAGATGTAGATGCTCCTGTTTTTGGACATCATACCCCGGCAATTTCAGAAAATGAAAACAGAATTGGAAAATACGTCGCTTCCTTAATTGAGGACAGAAGCACCTTGCAAATGGGCATAGGATCGATTCCAAATGCAGCACTAGCGAACCTTATAAACCACAAAGATCTTGGACTTCATACTGAAATGTTTTCTGACGGGGTTATTGATCTCATTGAAAAAGGTATTATCAATAGCAAATATAAAGGTATCAGCAAAGGAAAAGCGCTGGCAACTTTTTTAATCGGTTCGCAACGTCTTTATGACTTTGTAAATGACAACCCATTTATTGAAATGCGTGAATCTTCGTTTGTTAATGATACTTCAAGAATTCGAAAAAATCCTAAAATGGTGGCCATTAATTCTGCGATAGAAGTTGATGTAACTGGTCAAGTTTGTGCTGATTCAATTGGTGCTAGAATGTATTCTGGTGTTGGTGGCCAAATGGATTTTATTAGAGGCGCGTCATTAAGTGATGGAGGAAAAGCGATTATTGCGCTTCCATCTGTAACAAAAAATGGCGAAAGCAGAATCGTTCCTTATTTAAGACAAGGAGCTGGAGTCGTGACTACCAGAGCGCATGCTCAATATATTATTACTGAAAATGGTATCGCAGATTTATATGGAAAAACACTGAAACAACGTGCCAGCGCACTTATCAATATTGCGCACAAAGATCATCAAGAATGGATTGAACGCGAATATTATCAAATGTTCAAAGATTTTAGATAAAAAATTTAGCTAGTTAAAAAGATTTTTACGCTTCAATCGGTTAATAGCACCATTCAATTCAAAGCCTAAAAGAAGAATCATGCAATTCAGCCAGATGTAAATCATCAAGATAAGAAGCGTTCCTATTGATCCGTAAAGTTCGTTATATTTCGCAAATCGCACTACATAAATACCGAATACAAAAGAAGTTAGGATAATTAAAACCGTAGTAAAAATTGAGCCGATGCTGAAAAAAGAATTGCGTCTCGTCTGCTTAGTTCCGAATTTAAAAAGTATAGAAGTTGCTGTAAGAATCATAAGTCCTACAAACGCAAACCTTCCGATACTTACAAAATTAATGGCTTCAAAGAACCCATCATTTTTCATTTGATGTATGAAATATTCGAAGACAACAATAGATGAAACCGTTATAATCAGCAATAGCGAAAGCAACATTGCGATGCCTATAGAAACTGCATATTGCCTAAAAAAGCCACGGGTCACGGTAATGTGTCGGGAGATTTCAAAACCTCCTAAGATAGCATTTACGCCATTTGCCATTAAAAATATGGATAATAGAAAACCCGAAGAAAGCAATCCTTGATAAGAATTATTTAGGATGTCGCTGATAATTTTTGCAATAGCTTCATAAGTATTCGGAGGCACGCTTTCTTCCACGAATTTCAAAAAATCGGCCTGAAAACCTTCAATAGGAATATACGGAATCAAGTTCAAAATAAACAGCGCAAACGGAAAAAGTGCCATAAAAAAGCTAAAAGCAATCGCACTCGCCCGATAAGAGAAAGCACCTTTTGCAATGCCTATAAAATAAAGTTCGAGCAGGTCATAAAACGACAAACCTTCAAGCCATGGGAGTTTTATCTTCTGCGTAAAATGCATTAACGGGCGTATAATCGGAATCTTTTCGAGCTTGTCTTCTATTATTTTAGTCACTTTTTGTGTTTTTTAAATGGCTTTTAAGCTTAAATCCATGTTGTAAACCGAGTGCGTTAAAGCTCCAGAGGAGATAAAATTCACGCCACATTCAGCATAATTACGGATGGTTTTTTCATTGATATTACCTGAAGATTCAGTCTGGCAAAGGTTTCCAATTAACTTCACCGCAGTTTTTGTAGTATCATAATCAAAATTGTCCAAAAGAATTCGGAATACATTTTCTGATTGCAATATCTCTTTCACTTCTTCTAAATTTCTAGCTTCCACAATAATCTTTAAATCTAGATTGTTTTCCTTTAGATAATTATTAGTTTTTTGAATCGCTTTCTTAATTCCTCCTGCAAAATCGATGTGATTGTCTTTCAACATAATCATGTCATACAATGCAAAACGATGGTTCTCGCCTCCTCCAATTTTCACCGCCCATTTTTCGATGGCACGAATTCCTGGAGTTGTTTTTCGAGTATCTAAAACTTTAGTTTTTGTTCCGTCGAGAAGATTTGCGAAAAACTTAGTTTTCGTCGCAATTGCTGACATACGCTGCATTGCATTCAAAACAAGACGTTCAGATTTTAATATAGACTGAGAGCTTCCAGCCACGTGAAAAACCACGTCGCCGAATTTGACAGGCGTTCCATCAGCAATAAAAGTATCTATTTTTAAATTGGAATCTACATAATTGAAAATCATTTTGGCAAATTCTACTCCAGCAATTATGCCTTCATCTTTTACTAAAAGTTTCGCCTTTCCTTGCGCATCCGAAGGAATACATGCCAATGAACTATGGTCACCATCACCAACATCCTCACGGATTCCATTTTCTATGATTAATTTTAATTCGTTTTGGAACTGTACTTCTGAAATCATTTTAAAAATTTAATTGAAGCTAAAATAGTAAAATCTTTCTGACTACAATATTATTTTTTACTTAATAAACAGCGTCTTTCCGCATGATGCAAGCTTTGATTTGATATTGAAAGAATTTCAAGCAACTAATAAACATAAAAAGCCCAATCGAAGATTGAGCTTTTCAAATGTAAAAAGAAAATTAATTTCTTGGCGGTACAGTTGTTCCTGTGGGAGTCGTTTTTGTTCCTGGATTTGTCTTAGTTCCAGTCGGATTTACAGTACCATTCGGATTTGTTGTTGTACCGTTAGGATTTATTGTTCCATCCGGATTCACTGTGCTATTTGGATCAGTCGTTGCTGGATCAGTTGTAGAACCAGGTCTGTTTGGGTCATAAGTCGAGTTGTTTGATCTCGTACTTTTCATCTCATTACTTCTTGTCGCCTCAGTAGCCGTATTTTTTTTCTTTTTGTCTTTTTTCTTCTGAGGATCTTGTTGTGTCGTCGTTGCCGAGCTATTTGTCATTGAATTGCTCGTAGTTCCTGTTTTCGGATCCGTTTGAGCGGATGCTAAGCTAAATGCAAAAAACACACCTAGCAATAAAAGATTCTTTTTCATAATATTTACTTTTGATTACAATTTTCATACTAATAGTCCTTACTATTAATACAAATTTCGCACAATCAATCTTGAATTTCATTATAAAATATTTATCAAATATTTCATAATATACTAGTTTGCAAAATATTAACAAAACAATTACTAGTAAACTAAATTGGAATATACAACCATAAAAAACTTTGTAACTTTGCAACCTAGAAACTTTTGCACTTACAAAATGAACATCAAGCTCATTGCCATTGGCAAAACCGACAATAAATCACTTCAAGCATTAATTGACGACTATCAGAAAAGATTGTCATTTTATATAAAATTTGATCTAGAAATTATTGCCGATATTAAAAATGTAAAAAATCTTTCAGAAACACAGCAGAAGGAAAAAGAAGGCGAATTGATTCTGTCAAAATTAACGCCAACCGACCAATTAATTCTTTTAGACGAAAACGGAAAGAATTTTTCCAGCGTAGGTTTCTCTGAAGAATTACAGAAAAAAATGAACTCTGGAATCAAAACTTTGGTGTTTGTAATCGGCGGTCCGTATGGATTTTCAGAAACAGTTTATGCAAAAGCACAAGGAAAGATTTCATTATCGTTAATGACGTTTTCACACCAGATGGTTCGCTTATTTTTTATTGAGCAATTGTATCGAGGTTTTACGATTTTAAGGAATGAACCTTATCATCATCAGTAGGATTTTTTAGGCAAAAGTTATTAGCGACATAAGCAGTTGCTACGACGAAGGAGGAATTACAGAAAAGATTCTACAATATTGAAAAACTTTTGCCTATTTACTTTTGCCTACTGCCTCAAATAAAGCCACACATTCCACCGCTTCTTTCACATCGTGAACTCTCAATATTTTAGCGCCTTTCATCAAAGAAACCGTATTTAAAAAGGTAGTTCCGTTCAACGATTCTTGCGGAGTGGTTCCTAATGTTTTATAAATCATCGACTTTCTTGAAATTCCTGATAATAACGGTAAATCCAGCATTTGAAACAATTCCAACTTATTCATTATTTCAAAATTTTGTTCCAAAGTCTTTGCAAAACCAAAACCCGGATCGATGATAATATCGTTAATACCTAAACTTCTGGCTTCGTTCACTTTCTCCGAAAAATAAAAAAGCATCTCTTTAATAATATCCTCATAACTTGTAAGGCTTTGCATTGTTTTTGGATTGCCTTTCATATGCATCATAATATAAGGAACGTTATATTTCGCTACAATTTCCATCATTTTAGCATCTAAATTTCCTGCTGAAATATCATTGATAATGGATGCGCCTGATTCAATCGAAGCTTTTACCACTTCACTCCTAAAAGTATCTACTGAAATTAAAATCTCTGGAAAAACTTTTACAAGCAATTCAATTACCGGAATAATTCGTCGCAATTCTTCTGCTTCCGAAACAAATTCTGCATTCGGTTTTGAAGAATACGCTCCGATATCTACGAAAGTCGCTCCGTCATCAAGCATTTTCTGTACTTTGTCAATTATAACTTGATCGCTGTCATTTTTGCCACCGTCATAAAAAGAATCTGGCGTAATATTTAAGATTCCCATTACTTTGGGAGTGGATAAATCGATGAGTTTTCCTTTGCAGTTCATTTTTGGGTGCAGGGTTTAGGTCTAGGTTTTGGGATAATTGGAACAAGTAGAATCCACAATACAAATCCTTGCTCCTTTTACCTTTCACCTTAAACCTTTTTTCACTATTTTTGAAAAAATTTCATACAAATATACACCAATAATGAATAACACTTCGCAACAATTTGACAGCGTTATCGGCATTTGCCGAACTTTATTTATAAATAAAATGACCGATTATGGAAGTGCTTGGCGTATTCTTCGCCTTCCTTCTTTGACAGACCAAATTTTCATCAAAGCACAACGAATCAGAAGTTTACAAGAAAATGACGTAAGAAAAGTCGATGAAGACGAAACCGGAGAATTCATTGGAATCATCAACTATTCGATCATGGCTTTGGTTCAATTGGAACTTGGTGTTGTTGACCAACCTGATTTAAATGTAGAAAGAGCGACACAATTATATGATGAAAAAGTAGCGTTGACAAAAGCGTTGATGGAAGCTAAAAACCATGATTATGGTGAAGCTTGGCGCGAAATGCGAGTAAGTTCTTTGACCGATTTGATTCTTCAAAAATTGCTTCGCGTAAAACAAATTGAAGATAATAAAGGAAAAACGATTGTGTCTGAAGGCATTGATGCTAACTATCAAGACATGTTAAACTATTCAGTTTTTGCACTTATCTTAATGGGTTTTGCCAAATAACAACTCATTAACAAATTAGATTTCACACAAGCCTTATTTTTGAGAAAACTTAAATAAATGGAAAACATTAAAAAATATTTACCGTGGACAATTAGAATAATTATCTCTTTTTTATTCTTGATTTCTGCTGTCGCTAAATTATACCCGAGTCCGTATTTTGCTATTTCAACTTTTGAAGTAAAACAATTATATCCGATGGGATTCTCTGAAGATGTGGCTGTTTTTTTCTCCCGAATCTTAATCGGAATTGAACTCGCACTCGGAATTTTATTATTGCAAAATAACTATTTGAGGAGAATAATTATTCCTGCAACCCTCTTAATGTTACTGGTTTTCACAACACATTTGACTATCGACACCATTCAAAATGGTGGAAATTCTGGCAACTGTGGCTGTTTTGGAAGTCTTCTGCCAATGACGCCAATTGAAGCTATTATTAAAAACGTTGTTGCTATAATTTTATTAGCGATTTATTTATATGTAGTTCCGAAAATCACTAATGAAAAGAGCAATTTATGGGTTCTGACAACGGTAACTTTTGCATCAATTCTGACATTATTCATGATTGCGCCAATTCAGCCAAAAGTAGAAGAAATTATTACAGAAGAAATTGAAATTCCAGCTGTAGAAACCTTTCAATCACAAACAGCAGATACATTATCATTAGGACAAACAGAAACGACTGTTGCAGAAGAAGCAAAAACAGAAACTGCAAAACCTGTTTCAGATGAACCCGCAGCACAGAAATCAGGTTATGCACAATATTTTTCAAACATTGATAAAGGCAAAAAAATCTTGGCACTTTTTGTTCCGGGTTGCGATCACTGTCGTGACGTAGCTAAGGAATTAACAGAAATGAAAGCCAAAAACAAGAACTTTCCTGAAGTTGAAATTGTATTTATGAATGAAGAACCTGAGAAAATCCCAGATTTTTTTGCTTTTGCTGGAGCAAATTATCCTTATAAAGTAATTGAAATTATTCCGTTTTGGAAACTTTTAGGTAACGGAAAAGATACTCCTGGAATAATCTATCTTTGGAACGGAAACAAAATCAAAGAATGGGACGGAATCAATGAAAAAAAATTCGTCGGTTCTGAACTGCAAAACCTTCTGAAGAAAAATTATTCAGAGCTTAAGAAATAATCAAAACATACCTTGATAAAATACCTTTTAAATAAAATAGGATATGCCCTGCTGACACTTTTTGGAGTGGTCACGGTCATATTCTTTTTATTTAATGTGCTTCCTGGCGATCCAGCGAGAATGATGCTTGACCAGAATGAAAACTCTGAACAACTTGCAATTGTCAAGAAGAAATATGGTTTTGACAAGCCAATTTCTACCCAATATTTTTATTACCTGAACGACCTCTCACCCATTTCTTTCCATAGTAAAAATGCTGGAGATTATACTTTTCTTTCGGAAGGAAAATACAATGCCATTTCCTTATTTTCTATCGGAAATAATGAAGTCGTTCTAAAGTCACCTTACTTACGCGAAAGCTTTCAAAAAAACGGTAAAAAGGTTTCTGATGTCATTGGAAATACCTTGCCAAACACTTTTCTTTTGGCACTTTTTGCTATCATAATTGCAATTTCTATCGGAATTATCCTCGGAATTATTTCTGCATTATATAAAGACACTTGGATTGATCGAATAATTGCGCTACTAAGTACACTTGGAATGAGTATTCCGTCATTCTTTAGTGCGATTTTATTTGCTTGGTTTTTCGGATTCCTCCTGCATAATTATACAGGCTTGAATATGACCGGAAGCCTTTATGAAGTCGATGATTTTGGCGAAGGTTCTTATATCCAATGGAAAAACATTTTGCTTCCTGCGATTGTTTTGGGAATTCGTCCGCTTGGTGTTGTGATTCAGTTGATGCGAAACTCTTTATTAGAAACTTTTGGTCAAGATTATATCCGAACAGCAAGAGCAAAAGGATTATCTGAATTTCAAATTATCAGAAAACACGCTGTCAAAAATTCTTTAAATCCTGTAGTTACCGCAATTTCAGGCTGGTTTGCTTCGATGTTGGCCGGAGCTGTCTTTGTGGAATATATTTTTGGATGGAATGGCCTTGGCAAAGAAATTGTGGAAGCGTTGAACAACTTAGATTTGCCAGTGATTATGGGTTCTGTAATTGTGATTGCTACTACTTTTGTGGTAATTAATATTTTGGTAGATTTGGTTTATGCTTATTTGGATCCGAAGATTCGGATTGGGTAAATATTTTAGATTTATGACTCTGTTTGTGGATTAGAACGCGAATTATACCGAGCTGCGCTTCGCAGATTTTCACGGATTTCTTATTTATAGACTATTAAAAATCTGCGCGAATCCGTTAAATCTGTGTCATCTGTGTTCAATGCGTAATACCTAAATTATGTGATTGCTTCGTTCCTCGCAATGACTTTGAGCAACGAAAACGGTTGCGCAAAAAACTCCGTCCTTCCTAAAATTTAATAAACTATTCTGAAAACTAAATATTATATTTGCTTATCTTAAAAAGAATTCTACAATGAAAAAAATATTCTTATCTCTTTTAATAGTCGTCGGAACGATTTCTTGTTCCCAAGCTCAAAAAACAGAATTTTCTCCAGAAGCTCTTGCTGAAAAATTACAAACCTTAGACGGAAAAGAAATTTCTTTCCAGGATATTTTAGCAAAGCATAAAGGAAAAACTATCGTGATCGATGTTTGGGCTTCTTGGTGCAGTGACTGTATTAAAGCGATGCCTAAAGTAAAAGACATGCACAAAAAAAATCCAAAAGCAGATTACGTTTATATTTCTATGGACAAAACTGCTGAAAAATGGAAAACAGGAATTGAAAAATATGAACTTGACGGAGAACATTATCTTGCACTTGATGGCATGAAGGGAAAATTCGGAAAAGCAATTGACTTAGACTGGATTCCTAGATATATTGTTATTGACAAAAAAGGAAAAATTGCTATTTACAGAGCTATCGAAACCGATTTTGATAAAATAAACGCTACATTAAAAAAACTAAACTAATGAGAACAAAGATTGTTGCAGGAAACTGGAAAATGCATAAAAATGCTGAAGAAACTGAAGATTTATTAAACGATTTAATAGACAAATTGCCAAACGATGTTGAAGCTAGAGTAATTGTAGCGCCAACTTTTGTGAATTTATCTTCGGCTGTTGAGCATTTGCAGTTCACAAACATCGGTGTTGCAGCACAAAACATGCATCAATCTGAAGCTGGCGCTTTCACAGGAGAAATTTCTGCTGACATGTTGAAAAGTATCGGTGTAAACATCGTTATTTTAGGACATTCTGAAAGAAGAGCTTACTTCCATGAAACAGATGCGCTTTTAGCTGAAAAAGTAAACACTGCCCTAAAACATGAATTAGAAGTAATTTTCTGTTTTGGAGAAGAGTTAAAAGACAGACAATCTGAGCAACATTTTAATCTAGTTGAAAACCAATTAAAAGACGCTTTGTTCCACTTGGAAGCTAAAGATTGGAAAAATATCATCTTGGCTTACGAACCAGTTTGGGCTATCGGAACCGGAGAAACTGCTTCACCAGAACAAGCACAAGAAATGCACAAATTCATCAGAGAAACGATCGCTTCAAAATTTGGAGCTGACGTTGCTGACAATGTTTCAATCCTTTATGGAGGAAGTGTTAAGCCAGAAAATGCTAAAGAAATCTTCTCTAAACCAGATGTTGACGGTGGTTTGATCGGCGGTGCAGCTTTAAAAGCTGTTGATTTTTCTGCCATCGTTGCTGGAGTTTAAATAAAATATTTTTAGAATAAATCAAGCCTAGAAATAAATTCTAGGCTTTTTTATTTCCTAAACATTAAGCGAATATTACGCCATAACTTTTAAGAAACATCAAGGCAACTTATCTTAATCTTTGTTTTATCACTTATTAATCTTGAAATAACATTACAGCTTGACTTTTGCGGTTAAATTAATCAACCACAACTATGTCAAACAACTACTTTAATTTAGAAAGAATGCTCGCAATGGCGGCACTACTTCTTTCTTCCCAATTTTCTTCGGGTCAAGAACTGATGCATTATTGGAATTTCAACAACAACGCTTCCGTAGCAACAATCACAACTCCAACACAAACTTTGGGTGGTGCTTCAATTAATGCTACAATTCAAGGAATAACGGCAATAGATTTTGCAGGAGGAATAAACCAAAACTTCAACGTTTTAAATTTAAATGCTCAAAATAGCGATCCATCCGGAACGCATTTGCGCTTTAACGATCCTATCGACAGCGCTTTAATATTTGCTTTGCCAACGACCGGCCATGAAAATACTATCGTAAAATTTGCAACGCGCCGTTCTGGTTCAGGAGCTGGGACTCAAAAATGGTCATATTCTGTGGATGGAACGACTTTTGTTCCGTTTGCGACAGTTACTCCTGTTGACGGAAATCCGGTTTTAGAAACTTTAGATTTTAGTTCGATTGCCACGACAGATAACAATCCTAATTTTAAATTAAAAGTAGAATTTGAACAAGGAACTGGCGGTACTGTTGGAAACAATCGCTTTGATAATTTTACAGCTGCCGGAACTATAGTTCTTGTTCCTGCACTAATTCATTATTGGAATTTCAACACAAATACTTCTGTTGAGACAATCACAACGCCAACCCAGTCTGCGGTTAGCGGTGCTTCTTTAACAGCAACAAATACAAGCACAAGCTTAATTGATTTTGCTGGTGGAACTGGTCAAAATTATAACATTGACAATATAAACGCCAGAAACGGCGATGCTTCCGGAACACACCTTCGTTTTAACTTCCCGATCGGTGGTACTTTGCAATTTGCCTTGCCTACGACAGGTTTTGAAAATATCATTGTGAAATTTGCAACACGCCGTTCTGGTTCAGGTGCTGGCTTGCAAAAATGGTCTTATTCTGTGGATGGAACGACTTTCCTTCCTTTTTCAACGATAACGCCTGTTGATGGAAATCCGGTTTTAGAGACTTTAGATTTTAGCGCCTTGACTAGCGTTGACAACAATCCAAATTTTAAATTAAAAGTAGAATTTGAGCAAGGAACTGCTGGAACAGTCGGAAATAACCGTTTTGACAATTTTACAGCAGACGGAAACGCAATTGGAGGTACAGATATTACGGCTCCAAACATAGCTTTTTCTCCTGCGAATGCAAGTACAAATATTGCAGTTACTACAAATCCAACATTGACTTTCAATGAAGACGTAAGATTGATTGATGACAGCGCAATTACAAATACAAACGTTGCTTCGCTTGTAGAACTTCGCTTGAATAATGCGACTGGAACATTGGTTCCTTTTACAGCTACTTTCGCTTCAAATGTGATTACGATCATTCCAACTTCTGCGTTAGCGAATAGTCAAAATTATTACATAGCATTTCTGGCAAATTTGGTTGAAGACGCCAATAACAACGCTATTACAACTTTAAAATCTGCAACGTTCACGACGGCTTCTTTTGAAGCAAAAATTGCAATGGCTTCAAATTTTGTAACTGTAAATGAAAATGCAGGAACTTTAAATTTTGTATTGAACTTAGTAAGCCCTACAACAGGTTCAGTAGATCTAGTTGTCAAAGGCGCACCTTTCAGTACAGCTGATGCTAATGATTTTACTTTGGCAACACAAACTTTAAATTTCACAGCTGGAAGCCCATTGGCACACACAATTCAAATTCCGATTATTGATGATACTTTAGAAGAACAACAGGCTGAATATTTTGTTTTAAGTTTAGAAAATCCGGTAAACTTTTCAATTACTGGAAATCCGCAGGCTACTATTTATATCAAAGACAATGACAAGCTTGCTCCTGTTCCGAACGAAAATATTACTTTAGATTATATCGGAAGTTTTGATCCGTCAGGAAACAATTCAAGTACTTGCGAAATTGTAGTTCACGATCCAGCTTCTCAAAGATTGTTCACAACTAGTGCTGTTGCTGGCTATTTAGACATTATCGATTTTTCAAATCCAGAAGCATTAACGGCTAGTTCTATAATTGCTTCTATAAACATGAATCCTTATGGAGGCGTAACAAGCGTTGCCGTGAAAAACGGAATTGTAGCTGTAGCTTCTCCAAACACAAACGAAGCCTTAGACGGTTCAGTAGTATTTTTTAATACAAACGGAGTTTTCCAAAAACAGGTTACCGTTGGTGCACTGCCTGACATGATTACGTTTACACCTGACGGGACAAAAGTCTTGACAGCCAATGAAGGCCAGCCAAACGCAGATTATTCTGTTGATCCTGAAGGCTCTGTGAGTGTGATTGATATTTCTGGAGGAATTGCAAATTTGACGCAAACAAATGTAACGACGATGCTATTTACACAGTTCAATTCTCAAGAAACTACACTTATCTCAAATGGTGTTAGAAAATTAAAAGCATCAAGCTCATTATCTCAAGATTTTGAACCAGAATATATCACGATCAGTGCTGATTCTCAAAAAGCTTGGGTTGCCTTGCAAGAAAACAATGCTATTGCAGAAATCAACCTGACAAATAACACTTACACTTCTGTTTGGGCTTTAGGTACAAAAGACATGAGCTTGCCAGGAAATGGAGCTGATATTTCTGATAACAATGGAGAAATCTTAATTGCTAACTGGCCAATAAAATCATTCTACCAACCTGACGGAATCGCAAATTATACTGTTGGAGGATCAAATTTTATTGTAACTGCTAATGAAGGTGATGAAAAAGAATATACTGGTTTTGTAGAAAGAATTGTGGTTGGTGCAGCAAATTATACTTTAGATGCTGCAAATTATCCGCAGGCATCTATGTTGAAAGAAACATACAATGCGGGAAGATTCAGAGCTTCAGCTTTCTCAGGCAATACAGATGCTGATATTAATTTCGAACAAATTTATGCTTTAGGTAGCCGTTCTTTCTCAATCTTCAATACCGATACAAAACAAATTGTTTTTGATAGCGGTGATGATTTTGAAATGTATACAGCTTTCACTCCATCAATTGCTCCGCTGTTTAATTCTGACCATGAAGAAAACGGACGAAAAGTAAGAAGCCGTGCTAAAGGTCCAGAACCAGAAGGTGTAACTTTAGCTACAATTGCAGGAAAAACTTTTGCTTTTATTGGTTTGGAAAGAGTTGGCGGTGTCATGGTATATGATGTTACAAATCCAAATGACGTGAAGTTTGTGGATTATAAAAATAACAGAAGTGTTTCTGCCTATACAGGAGATCACGGACCAGAAGGAATCACTTATATCAGTGCTGCAAACAGCCCTACTAACAAAGATTATATTATCGTAGCAAACGAAATCAGCGGTACTTTGACATTATTTGAAGTAAACACTGAAAACCTTTCTACGCCAGAATATGGCACACAACCAAAGACTTTTGTATTGTTCCCAAATCCTGCAGTGGACGGAATTGTATACTTCAACAGAGTTGCTGACATCGAAGTATTTGACTATTCTGGAAAATTAATTCATACTGCAAAAAATGCCTTGACTATTGATACCGCTTCAATGGCAACAGGAATTTATTTGGTAAAAACATCAGAAGGAATCACAAAAAAGTTAGTTGTTAAGTAGTTGTAATTTCAATTGATACGCATGTTCTTTAATTTTTAATCAATTGAAAATTAATCCCGCCGGGTCTGGCGGGATTTTTTTTGTTTAATGATATACAGAGCTTATGTCGATGGCAATTTCTATGATTAAAAAAATCATAGAAGTAAATGTGCTTGAAAAAGATTTTTTGGAATATGCAGAACAAAAATAATTATATCCCTATTTCCACCTGAAATCTCAAATACCAATTTTGCTTTGAAGTTCCATCAAAATAATTCAAATCGTCAAGCGTCAATTCGCCTTGAAGTTTAAAGGCGTGTTCCCAAAGATATTTTGTTACACCAATGCTATATTCTTTAGTATCTGGAGCTAATGCCTGAATATCTTTATTTACCTTTTGTGTAGAAAATCTTCCGATGATTTCATAATTTGAAGGAAAAAGGTAACTCGCTTGATAGTCAAAACCGCTTCCTGTAAAAACATATTGAACGTCGGTAACATCTTCTGGATTGTAAGTAATAGGATCTTTTGCTGTTCTCGACATATAACTGGCCATTGCAGCCCAACCGTTATATTTGAAAATTGCATCCAGCATTACCGATTTCATAGTTTTTTGATCAAATAAGTCTTTACCCAACTGTCCTTGAGTTCTTCGAGCATGATTGTTCTGCTGAAAGGCTCCCGAAAGCATCAGTTTTGGCTTTTTTTCACGAGCAATATCACCTTCATAATAAACGCCGTCTTTTGTAAAAGCTCCGAAAGGCAAGATTTCAGCCTTTCCAGTAAGTGCTACGCCGTTATCGTTGCTTTTTGTCCAGTTTCTCCCCTCACCCGTGCTTACGGCAGATTTAAAATTATAAGAAAATTTATCTGAGAATTCGTTTAAATAATGCGCTTGAAACCCGAAATCACGGTCGATCGTGAATTTAGCATTGTTTATGGATCTATCAGTTAACTGCAAGCCTCCTGAAGAATTTACCCTTTGTCTATTTCCAGGCAATTTGGTTTGCCCAAAACTAAAACTCCACGTTTTATTTGGTCGGTAATAAACTACCGCATCACGAATAATATTGATATTCTCGCCTTCCTGGATTTCGCCAACATCGCCTGGAGCGAAAGAAAGTTGAATTGCATATAAAAATTTTGGATCTCCGACATAACCGTCAAATCGAAGACGCAACCTTCTTATTTGTCCGTCATAAGCTGATTCTTCGCCTTCGTTTTCAATATAAGTAACTCGGTTTTGCATTCTAAAGCGAATGTTTAACTGAAAAATACTGTCAGGAGAGGTCAATCCAATGCCGCGACCAAAGTTATAATAAGGAAGCGTTGGAAGTTTTAAATCGTTGTCTTTTGTAGTAACCTTAATCTCTTGCGCATTTGAAACCGTTGCAAAAAGAAGTGAACATAATAGAAAAAGTCTTTTCATTTTCAAAGTTGTGTTAGAATTTGATTTGGCAAAGTTTAGTTTACAATTTAGAAACATTTAGGAAAAACTAGTTTCTTAAATTTGTACAAAAATATGCTCAGGTTATCATTATGCAAACTTAATATTAATTTTAGTCGCCGTATGTTATGATAATATTACCTTTGCAAAAAATTAATGTTATGGCAATTACCTATCTGGGATATCATTTTAAAGTAGAACCAAAAGAACTAGGTTCAGAAATTTTAGTAGCTGAATTAGGCGAAAAACCCTTTGAAAGCTTCATAGAAACTGAGACTGGTGTTTCTGCTTATATCCAAAAATCACTTTGGAGTGAAGATGTTCTAGAAGATATTTTTATTTTAAATTCTCCTGAATTCACAGTAAGCTACAATATTGAAGAAATCGAACAAGTGAATTGGAATGAAGAATGGGAGAAGAATTTTGAAGCAATTGACGTTGACGGAATCTGCCATGTTCGAGCTCCTTTTCATGAAAAAACAGATGCGCAATATGATATCGTGATTGAGCCAAAAATGTCTTTTGGAACAGGCCACCACGAAACTACGCATATGATGATTCAGCACATTTTAGAGAATGATTTTGAAGGAAAAAAGACTTTAGACATGGGTTGTGGAACGGCAATTTTAGCAATTCTTGCAGAAATGAAAGGTGCGCAGCCAATTGACGCTATAGATATTGATAATTGGTGCTATTTGAATTCTATCGAAAATGCAGAACGAAATAATTGCAAACACATTTCAGTTTATGAAGGTGATGCTTCGTTATTGAAAGGAAAAAAATATGACACGATTATTGCCAATATCAATCGAAATATTTTGCTAAATGACATGCAACAATATATAGATTGCTTGAATGAAAATGGGACATTGTTTTTGAGCGGTTTTTATGAAGAAGATATTCCTGCCATCGATGCTTCTTGCACTGAAAAGGGATTAACTTATGTTAAAAAGCAACAAAGAAACAATTGGGTTGCCCTAAAATATGTAAATTAGAGTAAACTTTTGATTATGAGTACAAAAGAACAAGTTTTAGAAGAAGTTTTAGTTGAAGAACAGATTGGTTTAAACAATGAAATTATTGTTTATAATGACGATGTGAATACTTTTGACCATGTTATTGAAACATTGATTCGCGTTTGCAATCATACTGCAGAACAAGCAGAACAATGCTCAATAATTATTCATTACAAAGGAAAATGCACTGTTAAAACAGGTATTTTGAATGAATTAAAACCACAATGTTCCAGCCTTTTAGAAGCTGGATTAAGCGCCGAAATCGTTTAAAAATTATATTTTTTTATTTTTATAAAACCCGTCAGAATCAAATCTTGCGGGTTTTCTTTTTTATAAGAAATATGGCCTGCTTCAAAAAAATTGAAATCATAAAATCATATTTTGTATGGTAATCGTATATTCGTGATTCCAAATTAATCTTTCCTGCTTTGCTGAAAAAAATTACCCTGCTCCTGCTCTTGTGTTCTGTATTGGGATTTTCTCAAGAATTACCTCCAATTTTAAAGTTTTCTTCCCAAAATTATGGTGCTGGAAACCAAAACTGGATGATTTCACAAGATGAAAATCAGTATGTTTATTTTGCAAATAATGAAGGCTTATTAGAATTTAATGGTGCAAACTGGCAGCTTTATCCTTCGCCGAATGAAACAATTATACGCTCTGTAAAAACCATTGGCAATAGAATTTACACAGGCTGTTACATGGAATTTGGTTATTGGAAACGTCAAGAAAACGGAATTCTTAAGTATTATTCTTTAAGCAAATTGATGAAGAATAAATTAGTTGATGATGAGCAAATTTGGAATATCATCGATTTTGACCAATGGGTAGTTTTTCAATCTTTGAACCAGATATTTTTATATGATACAAAAACCGAGAAGTTCAAGATAATTTCTCCAAAATCAAGCATCAACAGAGCTTTTAAAGCCAATAATTCGATTTATTTCCAAACGTATGGCGAGGGACTTTTTGAGATTGAAAACGGTGTCGGAAAGCTGATTTCAAACGATGCTGTCATCATGAAAAATAAAATCGTAAATATTTTTTCAAAAGACGGCAGTTTGCTAATCCAAACGCAATTCAATGGCTTTTTCAATATAAATAACGGCATAATTTCAAAATGGAATATTGAAGCAGATGCTGAACTCGCAGTAGGAAATATTTACAGCAGCCAAATTCTCTCTGATGGAAGTTTTGCAGTTGGAACGGTTTCAAACGGAATTTTTCTGCTTTCAAAAGAAGGAAAAGTTATTTACCATATTACTCAAAATAAGGGCTTGAGCAACAATACTGCGCTTTCTATCTTTGAAGACATCGATAAAAATTTGTGGATTGGATTAGATAACGGCATTAATTGCATCAACTTAAAATCACCTGTCAGATCTTTTGCTGACGACACTGGAATTCTAGGAACTGTTTATACTTCCATTCTTCACAACGGAAATCTATATGTAGGAACAAATCAGGGACTATTTTATAAAAAATATGGTTCTGCCGAAGATTTTAAATTTATAAAAGATACAAAAGGTCAGGTTTGGTCACTATTTTCTTATGACGGAACACTTTTCTGTGGTCATGACTCTGGAACTTATATCATTAATGAAAATTCTGTAAATCATTTATTTGCTACTTCCGGAACCTGGAAATTTGAAAATGTACCTGGCAAAGAAAACTTCTTATTGCAAGGAAATTATTATGGAATTTCTGTTTTAGAAAAGGTCAATAATCAATGGATTTTTAGAAATAAAATTTCGGGATTTGATTATTCTTCAAAGTATTTTGAAATTACAAATAGCAATGAAGTTTATGTTAGCCATGAATATAAAGGTGTTTTTCGATTTCAATTAGACAAAGATTTATTTGGAACTAAAGGTTTTGAAACCTATAAAAGTCCAATGAAAGGAAAAAATGCAGGCTTAACGAAATTCAATAACACGATTTATTATTCTTATAAGGAAGGTATTTTTAAGCTTAATCCAAAAACCAAAAAGTTTGAGAAAGATACTACTTTGAGCAAAGTTTTTGAGAAAGACAGCTATACTTCTGGAAAATTAATGGTAGACAATTCAAACCGACTTTGGTTTTTTACTAAAAATTATATCAATTATTTCTCCTTTGGAAAATTAAGCTCGCAACTTAAGCACAATATTATTCCGATTCCTTCGAGCTTGACGAATTCTATGCTGGGTTATGAAAATATTACACAACTTTCGAATTCACTTTATTTAATTGGTACTACGGATGGATATTACACTATCAATTTAGATGATCTGAATTTTAATACTTATAAGATCTCGATGTCTACAATTACGGTAAACCGTTCTAATGAAAACATTCGTTATGCTTCAATTGCCAATGCTTCAGAATTTAAATTTGCGGAAAACAATATCACTTTTACATACACGGTTCCAGAATTCAACAAATATATTAATGCAGAATATCAGTTTCTTTTAGAAGGATTTCAAGAAGAATGGAGTGAATGGAGTATAAAACCAACAATTAATTTTAAAAATCTTCCACCTGGAGATTATGTTTTTAAAGTTCACGCAAAAATTGGAAATACACTTTCTGAAAATACAATCACCTATTCTTTTACAATTTTAAAACCTTGGTATCGAACAAATGCAGCTGTTTTTATTTACATAATTATTTTTATAGTAATTGCCTACTTTGTCAATCGCGCTTATAAAAATTATTATCACAGTCAAAAAGAAAAGTTGATAGAAGAAAATAACCGTCTTTTAGAAATCAAAGAATTGGAAACCGAACAGCAATTGATGAAAATCAAAAATCAACAATTAGAACAAGACTTTGAAAGCAAAAATCGAGAATTGGCAGCTTCAACTATGAATTTGATCAAAAAGAACGAACTTTTAAGCGAAATCAAAGAAGATTTAAAGCGTAATTCTGAAGCTGGCAATACAAATGTAAAATCAGTAATCAGCACCATAAATAAGAATATTAGCGAAGAAGACACTTGGAATATTTTCAAAGATGCTTTTAACAATGCAGACAAAGATTTTCTTAAAAAAGTCAAAAATTTACACTCATCATTAACTCCCAATGATTTGAGACTTTGCGCTTATTTGCGATTAAATTTATCATCTAAAGAAATTGCCCCACTATTGAACATTTCTGTTCGAAGTGTAGAGATAAAACGATATCGTTTGCGTAAAAAAATGGATTTACCTCACGAACAAGGTCTTGTTGAGTATATACTTTCGATATAACTCAACACAACATCTTTAAAATTCACCTATACAACACCACAACAACAACGTTGTAATTGCTTATTTTAGAATAAAAATAGCAACGTTAATATAAAGCCAAGCATATCTTAATTTACTGTTAACACTTGCGCTCATTAAGAATAATAGAATTTTTGTAGCTTATTTTTAAAATGTATATTTTTTGTTGTGGTTATTTTTATCATATTCTTATTTAAGTCATCTAATTTTACTATATCACAAAAAAACAAATTATATGAAGTCAAACTTTTTTCTATTTGCTTTCATTCTTATTTCATCATTCTGTTATTCTCAAGAATATGAAATCAGTGGAAAAGTAACAGAAGCTCAAACAGGTTTAGCACTGCCTGGAGCCAATGTATCGGTTAAAAACGGTACAATTCAAACCAATGCTGACATGGATGGAAATTTTAAAATTTCAAAAGTTCCATCTGGCGCGACATTAGTAATTTCTTATGTAGGTTTTACTAATTATGAATTTAAGGTTACAAAAAATGAAACTATTAATGTTCAACTTTCTGCCGATCAAAAAACATTGGAGGAAGTTGTTGTCATTGGTTATGGAAGCCAGAAAAAAAGAGAAGTTACAGGAGCGGTTGGCATCGTTTCTAGCAAAAACATTGAAGACTTAAAGCCTGTGAAAATTGAACAAGCACTTCAAGGAACTGTTTCTGGTGTAAATGTAACTACACAAGGCGGAAGACCTGGTGCTGGACTTGACATTAGAATTCGCGGAATTGGAACTAATGGCGATAATGCTCCAACAATTATTGTCGATGGAACTATTATGAATGATATTGGCTTAATAAATCCGAATGATGTTGAATCAATTACTGTTTTAAAAGATGCCCAAGCGGCGATTTATGGTACAATTGGTGCAAATGGTGTTATTTTAATCACTACAAAAACAGGAAAGAAAAATTCTAAAGCTAAGATTTCTTACAATACTTATTTTGGTACTCAAGAAGCGAGCCGAAAATTACCTCTTTTAAATGCAACAGAATATGCATTGCTTCTAAATGAAAGCTATGCTAATAATGGAAATGCAATTCCGTTTCCAAATGTTTCTGGTTTAGGAAAGGGTACAGACTGGCAAGACCTTGTACTTGATTCTGGAGCCCCGATTGTAAGTCATGATATTAGTGCTTCTGGCGGTTCAGATAAAATCACGTATAATGTGAGTGGTTCGCACTTAGATCAAGGCGGTATTGTTGGAGGTCATAAATCAAACTTTCTTAGAAATACTGCTCGCATAAGCTTAAACGCTGACATTTCAGATAAGTTAAAAATACAGACTAACGTGATGTATACTTACACTAGCTCTCGAACTTTCAGTGAAAATGCTTTGGGATCTGTATTATTCAATGCCATAAATACGCCTGCAATTTTTAATCCTTATGATGCAAATGGAAATTTTACGCTTTTGCCAAGTGGCGATGTAAATATTCCAGGGAGTAATTTAGGAAACGAAATTATCAATCCATTAGCACAATTAGACAATACTTATAATTCCTATAACTTAAAAAAAATTAATGGAAATTTTGCTGTAAATTATGAAATCATAAAAGATTTGGTCATTACCGGACGTATTGGTTTTGAAACCTATAACAGCGAAGGAAAAACTTTCAATAAATTAGTAAGTTATGGCGGAAGCAAGGTTTTTAACAATCCGCGAAGCAGTGTCAATCAAAATGCAGTTAATGAAAATTCTTATACATTTGATTTATTTGCTACTTACAAAAAATCTTTCGCCGAAAATCATAATTTCACGTTAACGGGAGGTCAAACTGTTTATAAAGAATATGGAAACGGATTATATGCCACAGGTTTTGACGTCCCTAATAATACTTGGGAAAATGCTGATATATACTTAACTACAGGGGCACAAAATACAAAAACAAATTCTACCTATAATAAAGACGAAAGAAGACTATCTCATTTTGCAAGATTACAATATGATTACAAAGGAAAATACTTGATTTCTGGTATGATTAGAAGAGATATGTCAACTAAATTTGGTCCTGAAAATCAAGTTGCTTACTTTCCTTCTGTTACTGGTGGCTGGGTAATTTCTGATGAAGCTTTCTTCGGAAGTCCAAAAGTATTAAACTTCGCAAAATTAAGAGCCAGTTATGGTTCTTTAGGAAATGACAAAATTCTACCAGGTGCTTACGTACAATTATTAGGTGGGCAAGGTACTTACCTTTTCAATAATAGTTTGACCAATGGTATTGCTCCAGGAATTCTAGCCAATCCTAATGTAAAATGGGAAGCTGCCAAAAAATTTGATGTTGGTTTTGACTTCAAACTTTTAAACGAAAAAATCGAAATTGCAACTGATTACTTTATTGATACACGAAAAGACTTATTACTAGTAGATGTTCCTGTGTCAGCTATTACAGGAATTGCAGGTTCAGGTTCGAGACTTCCAGTAGTAAATGCGGGAGATGTTAAAAACAGTGGTTTTGAATTCGCAATTGGCTATAAAGAGCAATTATCAGATAATTTTTCATTCAATGTGAATTATAATGTGACTTTTCTTAATAATGAAGTTACTAAAGTAAATAACGGCACTGGTTTTATTGATGGTGGCTTATTTGGAACAGCGACAAAAACTTCTAGAATGCAAAAAGGCCATGCTATGGGTTATTTCTATGGATATAAAACGGATGGGATTTTCCAAAATCAAGCAGAAGTGGACGCACATCCTTCACAATTATTATTAGGCGCTGAGGCAAAACCAGGTGATTTGCGTTTTGTAGATGTAAATGGCGATGGAAAATTAGATGCTGACGACAGAACCGACATCGGTGACCCAATTCCTGATGCTACAATGGGATTGAACATCAGCTTAAATTACAAAGGATTTGATTTTGTTGCCTACGCTTTTGCATCCATCGGAAATGATATGGTCAGAGCTTACGAAAGAACATTAAACGACGTCAATCACCTAAATTATAGGCTTGACCGTTGGACAGGAGAAGGCTCAACTAACAGTGTTCCAAGAGCTACAGTTGGCACAACAGGAAACAACAATTTTTCAGATTATTTCGTGGAAGATGCTTCTTACTTGAGAATCCAAAACGTACAATTAGGCTATACGTTAGATTCTAATTTTACTGAAAAAGCAGGAATCAACAAAGTCAGAATTTATGCTGGCGTAAACAATCTTTATACTTTCACAAAATATATGGGCTATGATCCCGGAGCCTCAAGCGGTAACCCGATTGGTGGTGGTGTCGACAATGGATTTTATCCAATTCCAAGAACGTATATGTTTGGTATAAACGTTAATTTTTAATTGAATCAAAATGAAAAAGAACATACTTATAGCCGCAATGGCTTTCACCCTATTATCAGGAATCACGATTTCTTGTAGTGATGATTTTATTGATAGAAAAATTCCTTATTCGTTAGGTGCTGACGATTATTTTAACAATGAAGAAGAATATAACAATGCTTTAATTGGTGCCTATGATCCTTTAAGATCTACATATGTCAATGTTTTATTGGGAGAAATTGCCTCTGACAATACAGCTGCTGGTGGTGAAAGTGCCAATGACGTAATCGGTTTTCAGCAAGTGGACGAAATGATTCATACATCAATTAATGCCAACGTAAAAAATGTGTGGGACTGGATGTTTGCCGGAGTTAACAGAGCCAGCTACATCTTGCAAAATAAAGATAAAACTGATTTTCCAAGCAGGCCACAAGTTATTGCTGAAGCACGTTTTTTAAAAGCTTACTACCAATTTGAATTAGTAAAATGGTTCGGAGGAATTCCTATAAAACAAGACGCAATGTTCATTTTAGGCGACGAAAAAACAATTCCGAGATCTACAGTAGAAGAAGCTTATGCTTCCATTGAAAACGAATTAATTTTAGCTATTGCTGATTTAAATCCGATTGCCGCACAAAAAGGAAGAGTGACTAAAGGAGCTGCACAAGCTTTGCTTGGAAAAGTATATTTGTTTGATGAAAAATTTGACTTGGCTGCCCAAACTTTAGAAAATCTAATTAACGTAACTGGAGGTTATTCGCTGGTTCAAAATTATGATACTCTTTTTGAAGAAGCGGAAGAAAATGGTTTAGAATCCATTTTCGAAATACAATACACTGATATTCAAGGAGCTAGTTTTGACTGTCTTCAATGCAGTACAGGTAACGTAGCCGTTGGTTTTAATGGTCCAAGAAATTATTCCGGACCAAGATTTTCTTCAGGTTATAGTTTCAATGTTCCAACGCAAGAAGCTGTAAATGCCTTCGAACCAGGCGATTTAAGGAAAGATGTTGCCATCTTAGATATTGCAGCTTGGGCAACAGCAACAGGCGCAACATACGGCATTGGTTATAAACATACTGGCTTTTTCAATAAAAAATACATTCCAAGAACTCGTTCTGCAAATGCTGCAGGTGATTTGAACTTGACAAATCCAAACAATTATAGAGCAATTCGTTATGCCGATGTATTGTTAATGGCAGCCGAAGCGTTAAACAGAGGAAATATTGATGACGCAAAAGCAAGAGGTTACTTAAACGAAGTAAGAAGACGTGCTTTTGGAGATACTAACCATGATATTGTAGCAAGTGGTTCTACATTAACAAGCTTTATTTGGGCTGAAAGAAGACGAGAACTTTTAGGCGAAGGACATCGCTTCTTTGACCTAGTTAGAACCGGAAGAGCCGCAATTGAAATAGATGGATTCGCAAGTGATAAAAACGAAGTATTCCCTATTCCAATCGAAGAAATACAATTCTCAGCTGGAAACTGGCAACAAAATCCTGGATATTAAAATTTAGATTTATGAAAAAAATTAAAATTATATGTAGTTTAGTTCTTGTAACATTGCTAATGGCGTGTTCAGGAGACGATTCAAGTCTTGATTCGGTAACAAATGCTCCGGCACCTGCTAATCTTTCTGCCTTATTTACAATTACACAAGATAATTCAGGAAAAGTAACTATTGCGCCAAGAGGTGAAGGTTTAGTAAAATATGAAGTCTTTTTTGGTGATGCAACTACTGAACCTGCAGAAATTGGCGTAGGCCAAACTGTAGATCACGTTTATGCAGAAGGTCAATATAACGTAAAAATAGTTGGAACTGGAATTACCGGATTAACTACAGAAACAATAGTGCCACTTACCGTTTCTTTCAGAGCGCCAGAAAATGTGGAAGCAACAGTAACGCCAGTAACAGGAGATTCTTTTTCAATAAATGTTACAGCGGCGGCTGATTTTGAGACTTTCTTCGAGGTAACTTTTGGAGATGATCCATCACAATTGCCAATTCCATTCATGGAAGGCGATCCTGCAATTTTGCATACTTATGCTAATACCGGAACTTACACAGTTACAATTGTAGCATACAGTGGAGGAATAGCAACTACAACAATAACAAGAACTGTTACTATTTCAAATCCAATTTTACTGCCTATAAATTTTGAAAATTCTTCTTTGAATTATTCTTTCGTAGATTTTGGAAATGTTACTACAACTCTTGCTAACAATCCTGCAATTTCTGGAATCAATCTAAGCTCTAAAGTAGGAAAAACTGTTAAGAATAATGGTGCAGATACGTGGGGAGGCTCAACAATGGTAATTGACAGACCAATTGATTTTTCTACTTTGACAAAAATTAGAGTTAAAGTTTGGTCACCGCAAGTAGGCGCTATCGTAAAACTTAAAATTGAAAATCTTACTGATGGAAATATCAATAAGGAAGTAGACATTGCTACAACTGTTGCTAATGCATGGGAATATATGACATTCGACTTTGCTGGTGCAGATTTTACAAAAGAATATTCAAAAGTCATCATCTTTTTTGATTTTGGAAATCCAGGAAATGGTGCTTCTTACTATTTTGATGATATCAGACAAACAAATGGCGATGAGCCAAAAATTTTGCCTCTGACATTTGAATCAGCTACACTTAACTATGGTTTTGGAGATTTTGGAAATGCTTTCGCATCAAAAATTGCAAACCCTGATGCTTCAGGAATCAATACTAGCGCTAATGTTGCACAAGTAGTTAAAATTCCAGGTGCTGAAGTTTGGGCTGGTACTGCGATTACACTTACTGAACCAATTGATTTCTCTGTTTACCAAAAAATTAAAATAAAAGTTTGGTCGCCTGCTGCAGGTATTCCTGTTTTATTAAAACTTGAAAACTCTGGAAATACAGGAATAAATACAGAATTATCAGTCACTACTACAACTTCCAATCAATGGGAAGAACTGACTTACAATCTTGCAGGAATTAACAATAATAATGCGTATCAAAATATCGTACTCTTCTTCGATTTCGGAACAAACGGAACCGGAGCTACATACTATTTTGATGATGTAAAACTTTCAAACTAATTGCTATGAAAAATTTATTAAAAAATTTCGGAAGACTGCTTCTGTTGCTAATTTTAGTAACAAGTTGTCAAGACGACGATAAAACTTTTGGTGGCTTAGATGCTCCAAAAAATATTACTCTAGAACATGTAATTGTAGGACAAAGTACTGAAAATCCTGATGGCGACGGTAGCGGAAAAGTAATATTAAAAGCCAAAGCTGATAATGCGGTAAGCTTTAAATATATCTTTAGCGACGGTAGCGCTAATGCTCCTGGAGGAGTTTACACAAAAACTTTTACAAAAAATGGTTTAAATACTTATACAGTTACAGTTGTTGCTTACGGAAAAGGTGGAACTGCGAGCAATACTTCATTTGAAGTTACCGTTTTCAGCAATTTCAGCGATCCTGAAGCAATTACACTTTTAACAAGCGGTGATTCAAAAACTTGGTATTGGGCTGCAGCTGTTCCTGGACATTTGGGGGTGGGTGAAAATAGCGCAGATGTTACTAAAAACTTCTATCCAAATTATTACTCTGCTGCTCCTTTTGAAAAAGCAGGTTCTCCTACAAGTAGCTGTCTTTATGAAAATGAATTGCGCTTCTTCGTCGAAAATGGCGCATTGAAATTTGAACTTGACAATGGCGGAAAAACTTTTTTTAACGCTGATTTCTTAAGCGTAGGAAATGGTTCTGGAAGCGGTGACCAATGTTTGACTTACAATACTTCTGGTGTAAAAAGTGTAACATTAAGTCCTTCTGAATCTCCTGTAGCTATCGGAAATACACGTGGTACTTCAATGACATTTTCTGATGGCGGATTCATGGGATATTATATAAACCAAAGTACATATGAAATTTTAGAATTGACAGAAAACAAAATGGTTGTAAGAGCTGTTATGGGCGGAAATCCTGCTTTGGCTTGGTACCACACTTTCAGCACACAGCCTCCTGTTCAAGGTGGCGGTCCTGATCCTGAACCAGGAGCTGATTACACAAATTTAATCTGGCAAGATGAATTTAACGTACAAGGTGCACCAAATCCAGCAAACTGGAGCTACAACATAGGAAGAGGCGATAATGGCTGGGGAAATGGCGAAGCGCAATATTATACAGATCGTCCTGAAAACGTAAAAGTAGAAGGTGGTATGTTAAAGATTACGGCGAAAAAAGAAGATCTTAACGGCGCTGCGTACACTTCTGCAAGATTAGTAAGCGAAAATAAAGTAGCTTTCAGATATGGAAAAATTGAATTCAGAGCAAAACTACCAATTGGCGGTGGAACTTGGCCTGCTGTTTGGATGCTTGGTGCTAATTACCAAACAAATCCTTGGCCTGCTTGTGGTGAAATTGATATGATGGAGCACAAAGGTAACGAGCAAAACAAAATTCACGGAACTCTTCATTATCCAGGTCGTTCAGCTGGAAATGCAAATACAGGATCAACAACAATTACAAATGCTTCTTCTGAATTCCATGTTTACAAAGTAATTTGGAGTCCAACAAAAATCAATTTTTATGTTGACGACCAACCTGCTTACCATTCAGTTGACAACAGCACAACACTGCCTTTCAACGCAAATTTCTTCTTGATCATGAACTTTGCAATGGGCGGTACTTTCGGTGGAAACATTGATCCGGCATATACATCTTCAACTATGGAAGTAGATTATATCCGCGTTTACCAATAACTTTTACATTTTTACTTCAATTTTAAGAAGGCTAGAATCACTCCTAGCCTTCTTATTTATTGATTTTTAAATATTTCCAACTATTAAAATGAAATACAACACAATAACAAAATATGGATTGTTCGCAGGTTTTTTGGCATTCGCCATAAGTTGCGGCTCTTCAAAACAAACTGCTTTTTCAGAAAAAGGAAAATCACCGATTGACCGAAAAGTAGATTCTGTCTTGAAATTAATGACTTTGGAAGAAAAAGTCGGACAGATGAACCAATACAACGGTTTTTGGGATATAACCGGTCCTGCTCCGTCCGAAGGCGAAGCGTCTAAAAAATATGAAAATATTAAAAAAGGTTTAGTCGGTTCAATGCTGAATATCCGCGGCGTCAAAGACGTGAAAGCAATGCAGAAAATTGCAGTGGAAGAAACTCGCTTGAAAATTCCGTTGATTTTTGGTTTTGATGTCGTTCATGGATACAAAACCGTAAGCCCGATTCCTTTGGCGGAAGCCGCTTCTTGGGATTTAAAAGCAATGGAAAAATCTGCAGAAATTGCCGCTGCTGAAGCCGCAGTCGCAGGTTTAAACTGGACATTCGCGCCAATGGTTGACATCACTCGTGACGCCCGCTGGGGAAGAGTTATGGAAGGCGCAGGCGAAGATCCCTACTTGGGAAGCCAAATCGCGATTGCCAGAGTTCGTGGCTTTCAAGGCGATAAATTTGACGCTTTTCACCTTGCCGCTTGTACAAAACATTTCGCTGGTTATGGTTTTGCCGAGTCTGGCCGCGATTATAACACCGTTGATATCAGCGATAACACGTTGCACAACATCATCCTTCCTCCTTTCAAGGCGACGGTTGACGCTGGCGTTTTGACCTTCATGAACTCGTTCAATGAATTGGAAGGAATTCCGGCCACGGGAAATAAATATTTGCAGCGAGATTTGCTTAAAAAAGAATGGAATTTCGAAGGTTTCGTAGTTTCTGACTGGGGTTCTCTTGGCGAAATGATCAATCACGGCTACGCCAAAGATTTGAAAGAAGCCTCAATGTTTGCTGCAAACGCAGGTTCTGATATGGACATGGAATCTTACGGATATCTGAATCATTTGGTTGCTTTGGTCAAAGAAGGAAAAGTTTCAGAAGATAAAATCGATGACTCGGTAAGAAGGATTTTAAAAGTAAAATTCTTATTGGGATTATTCGAAAATCCATATAAATATTGCGACGAAGCGCGCGAGAAAGAAACTACCGGAAAAAAAGAATTCCAAGACGGGGTTTTAGACATGGCAAAGAAATCAATCGTGCTTTTAAAGAACGAAAATAATTTGCTACCGCTAAAAAAATCAGGTCAGAAAATCGCTGTAATTGGAGCCCTCGCAAACGACAAAACCAGTCCGCTTGGAAGCTGGAGAATCGGTGCTGACGACAACACGGCCATTTCTTTCTTGGAAGGAATGAATGTATATAAAGGAAACACGGTTACTTATGAAAAAGGCGCTGACGTTGCTTTGGGTGATCCAAAATTTATTTCAGAAACCAAAATCAACATGACCGACAAAAGCGGTTTTGACAAAGCAATTGCAGTTGCAAAAAATGCCGATGTCGTGATCATGGTTTTAGGCGAACACGGTTTGCAGTCTGGCGAAGGAAGAAGCCGTTCTGAAATCGGACTTCCAGGTGTGCAGCAAGAGTTATTGGAAGCCATTTTCAAGGTTAATAAAAACATTATTTTAGTTTTGCAAAATGGCCGTCCGCTGACCATTCCTTGGGCTGCAAAAAATATTCCTTCGATTGTGGAAGCTTGGCATTTAGGAACGCAAAGCGGTCACGCCATCGCGCAAGTTTTATATGGAGATTACAATCCGAGTGGAAAATTGCCGATGTCTTTCCCAAGAAATGTGGGCCAGTTGCCAATTTATTACAACTACAAAAATACAGGAAGGCCGTCAACAGACAATCCTGAAAGCGTTTTCTGGTCGCATTATACTGACGTTGAAAATACGCCGCAATATCCTTTCGGATTTGGCTTGAGTTATTCAAAATTTGAATATTCTAACTTGAAATTAGATAAGAATTCTTTTGCCAAAGGCGGAAAAATTACTGCTTCTGTAACTGTAAAAAACAATAGCAAAGTGGATGGAAAAGAAGTCGTTCAATTATATATCAGAGATTTGGTTGCAAGCGTAACGCGTCCGGTTCGTGAACTGAAAGGTTTTGAATTGACCGAAATTAAAGCAGGACAGACGAAAACTATTTCCTTTGAAATTGACGAAAAGACGATCGAATTTTATTCGGCAAATAAAAAATGGGAAGCTGAAGCTGGTGATTTTAAAGTTTTTGTCGGAGGCGATTCTATGACAAAAATGGAAGCTTCGTTTAATTTTTCAAACTAATATTTATGAAGAAAATTGCAATACTATTTCTCTTGACCGGAAGCTTTACTTTCGGCCAAGCCAAAAAAGGAAAACTGCTTTGGGAAGAAAATTTCAAAGGAAAAACTTTGGATGAAAAAACTTGGAACTATGAATTAGGCGACGGTTGCCCAAACATCTGCGGTTGGGGAAACAACGAACGCCAAGTTTATACGAAGGAAAATCACAAGTTTGCCAACGGAAATTTAGTAATTACAGCCAAAAAAGAAGGCGACAAATATACTTCGACAAGAATCACGACGGCAGGTAAAAAAGAGTTCAAATATGGCTACATTGAAACGCGCGCAAAATTGCCAGTCGGACAAGGTATCTGGCCTGCTTTCTGGATGTTAGGATCAAATATCAAAGAAATCGGTTGGCCAAAAGCTGGTGAAATCGACATTTTGGAATATGTTGGAAAAGAACCGCAAATGGTTTACACAACGTTGCATACAAAAGCAAATCATGGTGATCATGCAAGTTCAAAAAAGACTCCGTTTCCTGGAATTGAGGAAGGATTTCATACGTATGGAGTAGATTGGACAAAAGAAAAAATGGATTTTTATGTAGACGATAAATTGGTTTTTACATTTAATCCAAAAGATAAAAATGAAGATGTTTGGCCTTTTGACCAGCCGTTTTATATTATCTTAAATGTTGCAATTGGTGGTAATTTTGGAGGTCCTGAAGTGGATAACAAAATATTTCCGCAAGAATTTATTGTTGATTATGTTAGGGTTTATTCCAACTAATATATGTTAAGTTAGAGTTAGTTGCAAACGCTGGAAATTATTTCCAGCGTTTTGTTTTTTATAGGTTTTCATGTGAAATTTTCTTCGTAATTTGGAGCTTTACTTTTAGAATAATTTCGTTAAATTAAATTCTTATGAGCAACACCAAAAATTTTGAAGACAATTTGGAGCATCTTTTTGTAGAAGAAAACCAAATTCCAGAACAGCATAGAATTGAAGAAATCCATCAAAAACGCTACTTGAGCAACGGAGAAATGAAAACTTGGAATGGTGAAGTCCATGAAGTTTATTCTCCAGTTTACCTCAAAACTGCGGATGGTTTAAAGCAAAAATTGATAGGAAGTTATCCTGTTGGAACCGAAAAAGAAGCCATGGAATCGCTCGACGCCGCAGTTGCCGCTTACAATGACGGACGCGGAGAATGGCCAACGATGAATGTTTCTGAAAGAATCAGCCATGTAGAATTGTTCACAAGGAAAATGATTGCCAAAAAGGAAACTGTAGTTAAATTAATCATGTGGGAAATCGGGAAATCATATGCCGATTCCATCAAAGAATTTGACAGAACTGTGGAATATATTTATGCCACAATCGACGCTTTGAAAGATATTGACAGAGATTCTTCAGGCTTTCAAATCGTGGAAGGAATTGCAGCGCAGGTTCGACGTTCTCCTCTGGGAGTCGTGCTTTGCATGGGACCTTTCAATTATCCTTTGAATGAAACATTTACAACGCTGATTCCAGCGTTGATCATGGGAAATACCATACTTTTCAAACCGCCAAAATTCGGAACATTATTGCATTATCCTTTGCAAGAAGCTTTTCAGGAAGCTTTTCCAAAAGGCGTTATCAACGTAATTTATGGACGCGGCAACGTAATTATTCCAGGCTTGATGCAATCTGGAAAAATCAATGTTCTGACTTTGATCGGTTCCAGCCGCGTGGCAAATGAATTGAAAAAACAACATCCGAAAGTAAATCAGCTTCGCGCAGTTTTAGGTTTGGATGCCAAAAATGCTTCTGTAATTACGGCAAAAGCAGATTTAGATTTAGCCGTAAAAGAAACGCTTTCAGGATCACTTTCCTTTAACGGACAGCGTTGTACGGCTTTGAAAATTGTATTTGTACAAAGAAATATCGCTGATGAATTCTTGAAAAAATTCAATGAAGCCGTTTCTGGGTTGAAATTCGGACTTCCTTGGGAAGAAGGCGTTTCTTTGACACCGCTTCCAGAACCTTATAAAATCGATTATCTAAACGATTGTATTAAAGATGCTGAAGCTCACGGCGCTAAAGTTGTCAATGAAAATGGTGGCAAAACCAAAGCTTCCTTCTTTTATCCAGCAGTTGTTTATCCAGTAAATAAGGATATGAAATTGTATTATGAAGAGCAATTCGGCCCCATAGTTCCGGTTGTTCCTTTTGATGATTTGCAAGAAATAATCCAGTTTTTGATTAATTCTACGCATGGACAGCAGGTAAGTATTTTTAGCCAAGATTCTGATGAATTAGCTTGGCTGATTGATCCTTTGGTAAATTTGGTAAGTCGTGTGAATGTGAATAGTCAATCACAGCGCGGTCCAGACGTTCTGCCTTTTACAGGAAGAAAAGACAGCGCAGAGGGAACTTTGTCGGTTACTGACGCAATTCGCTCCTTCTCCATCCGGTCTTTGGTCGCTTTTAAGATGAATGAAAGTAATAATTCACTTATAAATGAGATTGTAAATTCAGATAAATCAAATTTCTTGAGCACTAAATTTATATTCTAAAGGCACTGAAATAAAGGCTTTTGTACTTTACTTATCACAGTATAAGAAATAATTATGATAAAATTATTTTGCTTACTGTGATATAGTTGTACATTTGCCTAACAGTGTTAAACAATTTAATACTATATCAAATGGCAAGCAAAGATCGAATTTTAAGACAAAAAGAAGAGACCAGAAAAAACATTCTGGATGCTGCCTATTCCATAGCAAAAGAAGAAGGCTGGCAAGGTTTGAGTATGCGAAAAATCGCAGACCGAATAGAATATACGGCACCGATTATCTATGAATATTTTTCCAACAAAGAAGCCATTCTTTCTGAATTAACTGGAAGAGGTTTTAATATGTTGACAAAAGAACTTGAAGAAGCAAAAGCTAAATCAGATAATCCCGAAGAGCAATTAGAGGCAATGTGGATGGCTTACTGGGATTTTGCATTTACAGATACAGAAATGTACCAAGTAATGTATGGCGTGCAAATCAATTGCTGTGCTGAAAAATGTACAGCTGCAGAAGGTCCTTATAAAGTATTTACAGGGGTTATTGCCGAAGTAATGAAAAATAGTAAACCGTCAAAAGAAGTTATAACTCAAAAATATTTTACTTTTTTCTCTGTAATTCACGGATTGATTTCCATAAATATTATAAATACAAGCCAAATTTTTGAAACTATTAATAGCCAAATTTTAAAAGATGCAATTGGTGGAATAATACAATCCATAAAGTAAAAAAATTTTCCAATCCACTTAACACTGTTAGATAATTTATACAAGCAAAAAAGATGTAAATGCTTTTTTTTGATTATTTACTTAACACTGTTAGATGATTTAATATCAATTTATTGAAAGATATCTTGAAACATAATTGTATGGATTTTTTCGCGAACTTACTTAACAACGTTAGATAATTTAATACTTATAAAAATGAACTTACAAATTTAGAATAGCCTCCCAAAAACTCAATTTTTTTAATTAAAACAAATGTTCCACAAATTCAAAATCAATACAAAAATGAAAAATGTAATTTTAACAACCACCCTTTTTGCTTGGACGCTTATTGCATGTTCGCCAAAAGCTGATGCACCTGTTGCAGCTGCTCCTAGTCTTCCTGTTTTTGACATTCAAAGTGCTTCAGCAATAACAGATTCAGAATATCCAGCTTCCATTCAGGGAACTGTTGACGTGGAAATTCGTCCACAAGTAAGCGGCAATCTTGATAAAATTTTCGTAGATGAAGGTGCTTACGTTACAAAAGGACAACCACTTTTTAAAATTAACGAACAACCTTTCCGTGAGCAATTAAACAATGCTTTGGCAAATCTTCATGGTGCGGAAGCGGCTTTGATCAATGCGCAACTAGAAATCGATAAATTGACGCCACTTGTTCAAAACAAAGTAGTTTCTGATTATCAATTAAAAACTGCAAAAGCTTCGCATAGAATTGCTACTGCAAATTTAGACCAAGCAAAAGCTGTAGTTGGTTCTGCCAAAATTAATTTAGGATATACTACAATCACAGCACCGGTAAGTGGTTACATTGGAAGACTTCCAAAAAAACAAGGAAGTTTAGTTTCTTCTGCAGACATTGAACCATTGACAAAACTTTCTGATGTTCATGAAGTTTACGCTTATTTTTCTCTTGGAGAAACAGATTTTATCAATTTCAAAGCACAATATTCTGGAAATACGATCAATGACAAAATCAAAAAATTGCCTCCGGTTTCTTTAATATTAGCAGATAACAACGCTTATACACAAACCGGAAAAATTGATATGGTCGATGGTCAATTTGATAAAAACACAGGAGCAATCACACTTCGCGCAACTTTCCCTAATGCAAACGGAACTTTACGTTCTGGAAATACAGGAAGAATACGTTTAGGAATTCAACATGACGATGCTATTTTGGTACCACAGTCAGCTACGATTGAAATGCAGGATAAAGTTTTCGTTTTTACAGTTGATAAACAAAACAAAGTAACCAAAGCGCCAATTACAATAATCGGTAAAAGCGGCGCAAACTATCTTATCAAAGATGGCGTAAAATCAGGCGACCAGATTGTATTAAGCGGTATCGACAAACTTCAGGAAGGTCAGGCAATTCAACCTGAAAAAACCACCAAGATTGCTCAAGTAATTAACAAAAAATAATTTTTACGAAAATGTTCAAAATATTCATACAAAGGCCGGTACTCGCAACCGTAATCTCCATTTTATTGGTGATATTAGGTGTACTCGGACTTACAAAGTTACCCTTACAACAGTTCCCTGATATTGCGCCACCATCGGTTTTGGTAACTGCGGTTTATCCTGGAGCGAACGCTGAAACGGTTTTACGTTCGGTTGCGCCATCTTTAGAAGAATCTATAAATGGTGTTGAAAACATGACTTACATGAGCTCAACTGCCAGTAATGACGGTACTTTAGCAATCACAGTTTTCTTTAAATTAGGTACAGATGCCGATCAAGCTGCAGTTAACGTGCAAAATAGAGTTGCACAAGCTACAAGCCAATTGCCTTCAGAAGTTGTACAACAAGGTGTAATTACTGCAAAACAACAAAACAGTTTTATCATGGCAATCGGTATGTTTACCGAAGACGAAGCCAAATATGACCAGACTTTTGTTGCCAATTATGCACAAATCAATATCATTCCAGAAATCAAGCGTATTCCAGGAGTTGGTTCGGCTGCAATTTTTGGAGGTACAAAAGATTATTCTATGCGTGTTTGGTTAAATCCGACGCAAATGGCAACTTACAATGTTACGCCAAACGAAGTTATGGCTGCGATTCAAGACAAAAGTTTAGAAGCCGCACCAGGAAAATTTGGAGAAAGAAGCAAGGAAGTTTTCGAATATGTAATTAAATACAAAGGAAAACTAACCAAACCAGAAGACTATCAAAACATAGCAATTCGTTCAAACGCCGATGGTTCAATTCTTCGTGTAAAAGATGTTGCCAGAGTCGAACTTGGCGCCTATTCTTATAACAGTTTGACTCGTTTAAATGGTCAAAAAGGAGTTGTAATTGGAATAATCCAATTGGCTGGTTCCAACTCAAATGATATTCAAGTTGCCATTAACAAATTGATGGTCAAAGCTTCAAAAGATTTTCCAAAAGAAATAAAACACAATATATTTTATAGTACAAAAGTTTCTTTGGATCAATCAATTGAACAGGTTGAGCATACTTTATTGGAAGCATTTATTTTGGTATTTATCGTAGTATTTTTATTCCTACAAGATTTCAGATCTACTTTAATTCCAGCAATTGCAGTTCCCGTAGCGATTTTAGGAACGTTCTTTTTCATGCAATTATTCGGATTCTCAATTAACTTATTGACACTTTTCGCCTTAATTCTAGCCATTGGTATTGTCGTCGATGATGCCATTGTCGTCGTCGAAGCAGTGCATGCAAAAATGGAACACAAACATTTGTCTCCAAAAATAGCAACAAGTGAAGCCATGCATGAAATTACAGGAGCAATTATCTCGATTACTTTAGTAATGGCCGCAGTATTTTTACCAGTTGGTTTTATGGAAGGTTCCACAGGGGTTTTCTATCGCCAGTTCGCTTTCACAATGGCAATTGCAATTGTAATTTCTGCTGTAAATGCCCTAACTTTAAGTCCTGCCCTAGCTGCTTTATTTTTAAAAGATAATCATGCTCATGCAGCACACGACGGAGAAAAACCATATGTTAAGCCAGGATTTAAACAGAGATTTTTCAACGGATTTAATAGCAGTTTTAACTCTTTAACCAATCGTTATGTTGGTGGATTGAAATTTTTAATTCGTCATAAATGGGTTAGTTTAGGTGGATTAGCTTTAATCACAGTGGCTACAGTTATAATGGTTAGAACGACTCCGGCTGGATTTATTCCAACTGAAGATCAAGGATTTATCGCTATTGCAGTAAACACGCCTTCAGGAACTTCGCTAGACGGAACTCAGAAAGTAATGACCGAAGCAGAAAATATGCTTCGCAAATTAGACGCTTCAAGAGACGTAACCGCAATTTCAGGTTTCAACTTATTGACAAATTCTACTAGTCCATCTTCGGCAGTTGTTTTTGTATTGCTTAAACCAAACGAAGAACGTGGTGATGTCAAAGATATTAATGAAATAATGGGGCAGGTTCAAGGCAAATTAGGTGCTATTTCAGGAGGAAGTTTCTTCGTATTTAGTTTCCCAACCGTGCCAGGTTTTAGTAATGTGGAAGCTTTAGATGTAGTATTGCAAGACAAAACAGGTGGCAAACTGGATAAATTCAGCGGTATTTCTCAAACTTTTATCGGAGAATTGATGAAACGTCCCGAAATTGCAGTAGCCTTTACTTCTTTTAAAGCCGATTACCCACAATTGCAATTGGATATCGATGATGCCAAAGCAGATCAATTAGGCGTAAAAGTAAAAGATATTTTACAAACTATGCAAGCTTATTTTGGTAGTGCGCAAGCTTCTGATTTCAACAGATTTGGTAAGTATTACAGAGTTATTGTTCAGGCAGATATTGATGACAGAGCTGATCCTTCAGCTATTAATAATGTCTTTGTAAAAAATAAAAATGGAGAAATGGTTCCGATAAATACTTTGGTAAAACTAAGTCGCATTTATGGTTCAGAAACAGCTTCGAGATACAATTTGTTTAATTCAATTTCGATCAATGCAATTCCAAAACCAGGTTTTAGTTCGGGAGATGCCATCAAAGCGATTGAAGAAGTTGCCGCACAGCAATTGCCAGCCGGTTACAGCTATGAATTTTCAGGACAAACTCGTGAAGAAATTTCTTCCGGAGGACAATCTGCAACAATTTTCTTACTGTGTTTGATATTTATTTATTTCTTGCTTGCCGCACAATATGAAAGTTATATTTTGCCTTTAGCAGTAATTTTATCAATCCCAACAGGAATCTTTGGTGTATTTGTAGCCATCGGATTAACCGGAATTGAAAATAACATTTACGTACAAGTTGCCCTCGTAATGCTTATCGGATTGCTCGCCAAAAATGCAATTTTGATCGTAGAATTTGCGGTACAAAAAAGAAAATCAGGCCAGCCATTAGTCAAAGCATCAATCGAAGCAGCAAAACTACGTTTACGACCAATCATCATGACGTCATTAGCTTTCGTTGTAGGATTAATTCCGATGATGAGTGCCACCGGACCATCAGCTCAAGGTAACCATTCCATCAGTATTGGTGCTGCAGGAGGTATGGTTTCAGGAGTAATCTTAGGTCTGTTCATCATCCCAGTTTTATTTATAATATTCCAATATTTACAAGAAAAAGTTAGTGGAAAACCAGTAGCTGTAATTCATAACGAAGAAAAATAATGAAAATTCATATCAATAAATACATTGCTGTCTTGGTACTAATCACCACATTGACAGCCTGTAAAGTCTCAAAAGATATTGAGACTCCAAAAGACGCATTCCCTGAAAATTTCAGGGATGTGACTTACAATGATTCCACAAGTGTTGCTGATTTAGGCTGGAAAGAGTTCATCACTGAAACTTCCCTTCAAAAATTAATCGACAGCGCCGTCACCAGAAATTATGATTTGCTGATCGCCCAAAAGAATATTGAATCGGCACAATGGCAGTTAACACAGGCAAAATGGGGAAATATTCCCGACTTGAATCTTCAAGTTGCCGCCACTTCAAACCGCCCTTCAGACAATAGTTTGAATGGTTTGAGCACCAGCAGTTTCCTAGGAAAAAAACACATCGAAGATTACAATGCGGTTCTCGGGCTTTCTTGGGAAGCTGATATCTGGGGCAAAATCAGAAGCAGAAAACAAAGCGCTCTAGCCGAATATCTGCAATCTGAAGAAGCTAAAAAAGGTTTGCAAACCACAATTGTTGCGAATGTTTCAAAAGGTTATTACAACCTGCTGATGTTAGACGCGCAATTGGCTATCGCTAAGAAAAACTTGACACTAAACGACAGCACAATTTTCGTAATTAATTTGCAATACGAATCAGGTCAAGTAACATCTTTAGCGCAACAACAAGCAGAAGCACAACAGGCAGTTGCAGCACAATTAATTCCTGAATTAGAACAAAATATTGCCATTCAAGAAAATGCTTTGAGCGTAATTACAGGAAGTTTTCCAAGTAAGAAAGAACGCAATACAACACTAAATGCTATTGGTTTGCACGAAGATTTAAAAGCCGGAATTCCAGCTTCTTTGGTAAGCAGAAGACCCGACGTAAAAAATGCAGAATTAGCTTTAAAAGCTTCAAATGCAAAAGTCGGAATTGCAAAAGCATCGATGTATCCAGCCTTAAATATTACAGCTTCTGGCGGTTTGAACTCCTTCGAATCAAGCAATTGGTTCAATATGCCGGCTTCCTTATTTGGAACCGTGGCCGGAAGCTTAACACAGCCATTATTTCAAAAAAGAAGATTGAAAAGCCAATATGAAATTGCTAAAATCGAAAGAGAAAAAGCAGTAATAAGTTTCAGAAAATCAGTATTAGTAGCCGTTGGCGAAGTTTCAGATGCGCTAGTTAAAATCGAAAAACTGAAAGAACAACAAACCGTTGCAGCAAGAAGAGTAGCAATTTTACAAAAAGCTGTCAAAAATTCAGACATGCTTTTCAAAAACGGAATGGCAACTTATTTAGAAGTAATCGTGGCACAAGGAAATTTGTTGCAAAGCGAGCTTGAATTGGCAACTTTAAAACGTTCTCAATTAGAATCAGACATTGAATTATACCGAGCTTTAGGCGGCGGTTGGAAATAAGTTTTAGAGTTTCAAAGTAGCAGAGTTTCAGAGTTTTTTGGGTTGAGAGAAAAAGTTTTGTTTATTATAAATCACTTTACTTTTTTAAAACCAATTGACTTTGAAACTTTGCAACTTTGTAACTTCCTTGGATTCAAAAACTTTGTAACTTAGTACCTTAAAAACTTACAAACTCATTTATATGCAGGACACATTTTTCTTTCAAGCAATGATTTATCTGGCTGGAGCCGTAATTATGGTTCCTATCGCCAAACGTTTGGGACTTGGTTCGGTACTTGGATATTTAATTGCAGGAGTTGTAATTGGCCCCGCTTTTTTACAGCTTGTTGGTACCGAAAGTCACGATATCATGCACTTCGCAGAGTTTGGAGTCGTGATGATGTTGTTTGTAATAGGTCTCGAATTAGAACCTTCCCGACTTTGGCGCATGCGAAAAAGAATCGCTGGAATGGGCGGTTTGCAAGTTTTAGGAACGACTTTAATCGTATCAATAATTGCTATGATTTTAGGCTTAGACTGGAAAACTTCCTTAGTTTTAGGAATGATTATTTCCATGTCTTCCACAGCAATTGTAATGCAGACTTTAGCAGAAAAAGGCTGGATGAAAACCGTTGCTGGAAGAAGCTCTTTTGCCGTTTTATTGTTCCAAGATATAGCCATAATCCCAATGCTGGCACTGTTTCCACTATTGGCAAATCCAGAATTAAAAGCTGCTTCTGCCTCTATTGTGAACACAACTTTCATGGATAGTTTCCCACAATGGATTCAGGCAATTTTGACCTTATCATCTATTCTAATTGTAATTCTAACAGGAAAATACCTCCTCCGTCCTATTTTTAATATGATGGCGAGAACTAAGATGAACGAAATGTTTACGGCAACTGCTTTATTATTGATCGTAGGAATTGCTGTCTTAATGACATCTGTAGGATTAAGTCCGGCTTTAGGAGCATTTTTAGCAGGCGTTTTATTAGCAAATAGTGAATACCGACACCAGCTTGAAATTGCTATCGATCCCTTCAAAGGATTACTATTAGGGTTGTTTTTTATCTCCGTAGGAAGTTCGATCGACTTTGAATTATTGCTTTCAAAACCAATTCAAATCTTAGGTTTAGTTATCGGATTAATGGCTATCAAAATCGCAGTCCTTTATATATTAGGAAAATCATTCAAAGTAGGTTATTCCCAAAATTTTATCTTTAGTTTCGGACTAAGCCAAGTCGGAGAATTTGCTTTTGTATTGCTGAGTTTTTCTTTCCAAGAAAATATTTTAAGCAAGGAAATCACCGATTTAATGATGGCGGTTACTGCAATAAGCATGGCGCTCACCCCTATTTTAATGATGTTTAACGAAAAAGTTTTGTTGACTTCAAAATGCTCGATGATACCAGAAGATGACCGCGATGAAAATGATGTGGAAGAAGAACATAATCCGGTAATTATAGCGGGTTATGGGCATTTTGGAAATACAATAGGACGTTTTTTAAGAGCAAATGACATCACCGCAACCGTTTTAGACAACAACAGCGAAAGCGTAAATACATTAAGAAAATTAGGCTTTAAAGTCTATTATGGAGATGCCACAAGACACGATTTATTAGAAATAGCCGGTGCAAAAGAAGCAAAAATCGTAGTAATTGCAATCGGCGACAGAGACGAAAGAATGTTGATGATTGAAATGGTGAAAAAACATTTTCCACACCTTTATATTTTGGTACGCTCAGAAAATCGAGACGACGCTTACGATCAAATGAACGCCGGAATTATGCACATTTACAGAGAAACTTTAGATACAAGCCTAAGGGTTGGCATCGACGTTATGAAACTTTTAGGTCATGATGCTTACGAAGCCGCTAGATCAGCTACCACCTTTTTTCACCACGATGAAAAAACCTTGAAATATTTGGCCAGTATGAAAAATGACGACAATTATATTGCCGCTGTTAGAGAGAAAATTGAAGAATTAGAACAGTTGATTATAGCTGATAAAGAAGTGATTGCAATTGAAAACAGCGAACAAAGCGCACTAGCTTAAAAACTTTTAACCATATTCCCAAACAAGACTATGTTTCAAACAAACAAGACCATGTTTTAAATAAACATAGCTGTGTTTTAAACAAACAAAGCCATGTTGCAAATAAACAAAACCATGTTTCAAATGAACAAGACTATGTTTCAAATAAATTAAATCATGTTACAAACAAATAAAGCTATGTTTCAAATAAATTAAGTCATGTTTCAAATAAACATAGCCTTGTAAAAAATAAATAAGCCTCGGTTAAAAAAATCTGCCAGCAAATTAAATTATTTACTGGCAGATTTTTTTTATATATTCTCAACACAATTGTTTAATGTGGCAACTTATCCTTCAAAATTCCATATAAAAAAGTCCCAATCAAAGCACCAATCAAAACGATTCCAATTCCATAAAAACCAGCACCAATCAAAATAAAAATTGGCCCAGGACAAGTTCCAATCATCCCCCAGCCTAGTCCGAAAATAGTTCCTCCAATAATATAATTTTTAAAACCTTTTTCTTTGTCTGGAATTGAAATCAAAGTTCCATCAAAGCCTTTCACATTGTTTCTTTTATAAATCTGAATTCCGATAACGCCAACAAAAATGGCGGTCATAATAATTCCGAACATATGAAACGACTGAAATTGGAACATTTCATAAATTCTGTACCAAGAAACTGCTTCTGATTTTGTCAGAACAATACCAAAAACAATTCCGATAATCAAATATTTTACAAATTTCATAGCTTAAAAAATTAGAGGTAAAAGAAAATGGGAAGCAATCAATCCGCCGATAAAAAAGCCGATTACTGCAATTAAAGACGGCAACTGAAGATTACTCATTCCTGTGATAGCGTGACCTGAAGTACAACCTCCGGCATATCTTGCGCCAAAACCAACCAATAATCCGCCCAATAACATAAACCCAAAAATCTTTGGCGTAAAAATATTTTCTACAGAAGTAAATTTCTCTGGAAGCAGATTTCCATTCACGGGCGCGTCAATTTTCATTTCTTGCAATTGTGAAATTGTCTGCTGATTAATCTGAACTCCAGAACCGTCGCTTAAATAATTCACGGCAATGAAACCGCCAATCATCGCTCCTAAAACTACAACCAAATTCCAACGCTGTGATTTCCAGTCAAAGCGAAAGAAATCAGAGAATTTTCCCGCTCCAGAAATTGTGCAAAGCGTTCTCAAATTTGATGACATTCCGAATGTTTTTCCGAAATAAATCAATGCCAGCATTATTGCTCCAAGCAAAAATCCTGAAATATACCAAGGCCAAGTGCCGTAAAAACTATACATAATTGCGAGTGTTTGCGCAAAAATAAGAATTCGGTTTCAGCTGACGGTATTTTCGGTCTTAAAATTAATATGTCAACTAAAAACTATTTAGGATAAATAATTGGCTGATTTTAAACTATTTTCTTAGTCCTGCTACTTTTGACTTGACGACTTTTAAACTTTTGACTTACTTCTAAAAATAAACCCTTATTTTTGGGCACAATTTATTACATACAATGAAAAAATTTGCGATTGAAATCAAGTGGGGAATCCGTTATACTTTTTGTTATTTGGCTTGGGCTATTTTTGAAAAAGTATTGGGCGTTTTCGGAGAAAATATGAGTTATTACATGCTGTCCTCGCTCCTATTTTATCTTTTCGCAATCGTGATTTATACTGTTGCCTTGAAAGAAAAAAAGACAAATTATTTCCACAACAATATGGATTGGAAACAAGGCACCGCAACCGGACTTTATATGACAATCGTCATTGCCGTTTTGATGCCATTGACACAAGCTTGTTTGCGTCAGGTGATTGCGCCTGAATTTTTTGAAAATATGATTGCCGCTTCAAAAGACAAAGTTGCTGCTGAAAACTACTTTAATTTGAAAAGCTACATAATGCAAACCATCTTTTTCACGTTATCAATCGGAATGGTGATTGCTGCAATTGTATCCTATTTTATCCAGACAAAAAAAGCTAAATAAAATCACCGCAGATTCGCAGATTTTTTCCGTTTTTCTGTAATTTAGATAATCACAATTAAAAATCTGCGAATCTGCGGTAAAAACATACGAAAATGAAAATAAAATCTTTATTGGTCATTGCATTTGTAGCAGTCTTGGCTGTTTCCTGCATCAGCACAAAATCTACATTAAAAAATGTAGACGATAATGCGCCTGAACCAATCTTAACAAAAAATGGCTGGTTTTTAATCACCGAACATGCAAAGGACAAAAAATACGGCTACGATAAAAACTATCCAATTAATATTTTTTACAAAAGCGTTGCCGACGAAGACATCAATCCTAAGCGCTTTTTGGATGCTTTGACGGGTCCAAAAGGTGAAGCAATTACCTATAAAAAACTCGAAAGCTGTTGCCCATTTCCTTCTAAAAGAGGCGAATCTGGTGCTGGATTTTTAGATATTTATGAAATTAATTATCCCGGACTGAAGAAGCCTTTGAAGTTGTATTTTAATATTTATGAAAAGGGATATTTGTTTGTTCCAAAGGGATTTGGATTGAAGAAATAGGTTTTAAATTACAATATCAATTTCAATACTATCAAGTATGCCTAAAAAAATTGCTCGTGATGTTTGTCTTATAAAATACAGGGCTTTTCCCTTAAGAGCTTTTGATTATAATGATGAAAATAATCAGATTTATTATTATCCTAAAGTTCATTCAAGGTATTGGATTGCCTTAGAAACTAAATCTTCAAAAATACTAGCAAAATTATTATCCGATGAATTGTCCCAACTCTTTAAGTCTTTAAATGTTGAAAAATTTATTTTCTTTGGTGATTATGACAGAACTTGGATATCAAAATTTACAGAAAATAGGGACGATTATAAACCGCTGATTGAAGCTGTTTCCTATTTTAAAAATCTCAAAATTGGTAATCGATTTAAAGGAGGTGTTGAAGTTAAGCTAGAAGAACTTTCCAAATTTATTATTCACTTTTATGTATTGACAAAATGCGACGCCTCTTTTTCTTACTACCATTTTATGAATGAAGAACAATCCATTTTAGGCTTAATTCATTATTCTGGTGAAGTAAAAATTATGACTTTAAATGGTTCAATGGATGACCAATTTAAAAATAAAATAGTAAGTACAAAGTTTATTGACACATTCAGAAATGATGCAGATCGTTTAAATTCTGAGAAATAATATGGCAAAAAATTCACCATTATTTTATTATTGTAATTGCTTTTTCCTTATTTCTACTAAAGCGAAGTGAGTGGCTTTAGCAGGAAAATAGATTTTTGATAAATCACTGTCCATTCGCTTCTTAAACTTTTCACAGAAAATATCTTTAGATTGAATTTATTCGTAAATTTGCAGCTTGAAAAACAACACTTATGAATTTACAAGATATTCCACAAATTAAACATTTAGACAGTAATAACTTTTTTCTTTTGGCTGGTCCTTGTGCGATTGAAGGCGAAGAAATGGCTTTAAGAATTGCGGAAAGATTGGTTCAAGTTACTGACAAATTACAAATTCCTTACATTTTTAAGGGTTCTTTCAAAAAAGCAAATCGTTCTAGAATCGACAGCTTTTCTGGAATCGGCGATGAAAAAGCATTGAAAATCTTAAGAAAAGTGTCTGAAACTTTTGGAGTCCCGACGGTTACTGACATTCACACCAATGAAGATGCGGCAATGGCTGCTGAATATGTTGACGTGCTTCAGATTCCAGCATTTTTGGTCCGCCAGACTGATTTGGTTGTCGCTGCGGCAAATACTGGAAAAGTTGTGAACTTGAAAAAAGGACAATTTATGAGTCCGGAAAGCATGAAACACGCTGTTCAAAAAGTTTTGGATTGCAACAATGAAAAAGTAATGGTTACCGACAGAGGAACAATGTTTGGCTACCAAGATATGATTGTTGATTATAGAGGGATTCCGACGATGCAACAATATGCTTCAACGGTTTTAGACGTGACGCATTCTCTGCAACAGCCAAATCAATCGGCTGGTGTGACTGGCGGAAGACCTGATATGATTGAGACTGTAGCCAAAGCTGGAATTGCTGTTGGCGTAGACGGAATTTTTATCGAGACCCATTTTGATCCAGCAAATGCAAAAAGCGATGGTGCAAATATGTTAGACCTGAAATATTTTGAAGGTCTGATGACAAAGCTTGTTGCCATAAGAAAAACTATAAATAATTTTTAATTTTAATAAATCCCCTCAGCTTTGAAACATCCATTTTTAATGGTTGTACTAACTTTTTGTGCTTTTTCACAGTACACCTTTGCCCAAGAAACGGCAACGACGCCTGAAAAATACACTGCCCATAACAAAGGAAAATTCTTTGTTTATTGGGGCGGAAACCGCGAAACATACTCAAAATCTGACATCACTTTCAGCGGTGACAATTATAACTTCACAGTCAATGATGTGAGGGCGCACGACAAGCCGAAAGGCTATCACATCGATTACGTCAATCCTTCAAGAATGACGATTCCGCAGACCAACTTGAGAATCGGTTATTTTATTACTGACCATTACAACGTTTCGATTGGCGTAGACCACATGAAATATGTGATGACGCAAGACCAGACTGCCAATGTAAACGGTTACATCAATCTTCCAGCAGCCGAAGCAGGAAGCATCCATAACGGAATTTATGAGAACGATCCGACCGTGATGTCAAAAGATTTTTTGATGTTCGAACACACCGACGGACTGAATTATGTGCACGCACAAATCAACCGCGTGGATGATATTTCAAAGTATTTCAGTTTGCCAAATACCGATAAGTTCCAAATTAATTTAACCGAAGGAATTGGCGGCGGATTGCTTTACCCAAAGACAAACGCCACACTTTTAAGCAAGCAGCGCCATGACGATTTCCACATTTCTGGATACGGACTTTCGGCGCAAATAGGCTTAAACCTGACGTTCTTCAAGCACTTTTTTATACAAGGAGAATTAAAAGGCGGTTACATCGATATGCACGATATCAAAACAACGCAAAGCAACGCAGACAGCGCTTCACAGCATTTTGCTTTTTTCCAAAGAATGATTACTGTTGGAGGAATTTTTAGACTGTAATTGCTGCATATTTTTAAAACAAAAAGCCTGACTATTTATTAGCCAGGCTTTTTTATTTCCAGTAAACAACTTATCGCTTCAATTCTCTAACCACAATATAATTGTCAGCACCTGATTTGAACGTTTCCCCAGTAACATTGATCTTATCGCCTACTGCAACAGTGCGGTATTGTTTTGGATCTTTTAAATTCGGAATGCTGATTGTCGCATTATACGTTTGACCAGTAATATCAGTAATTTTGGCCGTGTAGCCATCTTTGCCTCGGTTGATTTCTTTAACTGTTCCTTCAACAGAAATGGAAACTTTTTTTGTTACTTCTTCAACTTCTTCAACAACATCCCCATTTGCAGATTTGCTTGAAGTAACTTTAGTTGTAGTTTGTCCCTTTGTAGTTTCAGTAGTAGACTTTTTGCTTGAATCACAGCTAGCCAAGGCTACGAAAGCCATTAGCATCACTAAACTTCTTGATAATTTTTTCATAGTGCTTTATTTTTTGTGAGATAAAGATAAGCATCGAACTGTTAACAAAAGTATAATCTGGGTTATGAAATAAGTATTTTTAAAATTTATCCAAAAAAATTTGGCTGCGTGATTATTTATAATTTACTTTGCTATTCAAAGTACTTTAATATGGAAGCAAATAAATATCTAAAAGACATTTCAGAAATAAAAAATATGATGAACAAATCATCGCGTTTTATTTCGCTGAGCGGCTTATCAGGAATTCTAGCCGGAATCTACTGTTTACTCGGTGCTTTTCTTGCCTACCAAATAATTTATACTCAAGATTATAGCTTTGGCTCTTATAGGAATTTAATAGTTACTGAAGAAGCAATGATTAAACTTTTCATCATCGCTTTTGGCGTAATTCTCATATCGCTTATTACAGGAATCTTGTTGAGCACTAAAAAAGCTAAAAGCCAAGGTGATAAAATTTGGGATGCTTCTTCAAAAAGACTCTTAATAAATTTCATGATTCCCTTGGTGACAGGTGGTATTTTTATTTTGTTCTTAATAGAAAAAGAAATTTATGGATTTGTAGCGCCATTGACATTAATATTTTATGGATTAGCTTGCGTAAATGCTAGTAAATACACGCTTGGCGATGTAAGATATTTAGGAATAACAATGATAATTTTAGGCTTAATTTCTAGTTATTTTTTAGGCTTCGGATTATTATTCTGGGCATTAGGTTTTGGCATTTGTCATATATTTTATGGTTCTGTAATGTATTTCAAATATGAAAGACAATAAATAAAAGCACTCAGCATGAAAAAAATTTTATTAATTTATCTACTATTTATTGTTGTTTCTTGCAACTTTTTAAAAGATGGAATTGAAATTGAAATTAGCAATAATTCAAAAGTACCTCTAAAAAATTTAAAATTCTCAACAAGTGAAAATAAAGAAGTTCTTACTTTTAAGGAATTGAAATCAGGTGAGAAAATTAATGAATTTTTAAGCATGAAAGACAATAAAACTGACGGAAGCTTTAGTCTTGAATTTACGAATCAAAAAGGTGAAATCAAAAAATTAACTGCTGGCTACTACTCCAACGGAAAGCCTTTGGACAATAAAATTATCTTTATGATTCAAAAAGATACGACATTAATAAAAATAAATTAAGCATAATGAAAAGCATTATTCAAAATATAAACAAAGCCTTTGATCACCGAATCAGACTGGGAATCATGTCGGTTTTAATGGTCAATGAAAGTGCTGATTTTAATATGCTGAAAGAACTTTTAGGTGTCACTGATGGAAATTTAGCAAGCCACACAAAAGCCTTAGAGTCAGAAAACTACATTATGATTGAAAAGCAATTTATAGGAAAAAAACCAAATACCCGATATATCGCAACTAAAGAAGGAAAAAAAGCTTTCAGAGAGCATATTGAAGCTTTAGAAAAATTGATCCAAAAACCGTAACAATTTTTTTTATATATTAACTTTGAATTTCAAAGTACTTTAAAAATAAAAACATGAAAGATCTACTAATAGAAAAGCTTTACGAAATAAGCAAAAAGCCTTACCAAAAATTCTTTAAAAGAAAGAAAGCCTGGGCCATAAATCAGAGCGATTTGCTTGATTTTCCTGAAGAAACTTTAGGATTTCATCTAGGTTGTTTTTTACTGAAATATAATTTTGAAATACAGCCAAAATTAGAAGATCACGATATTATTCATGTTTTGACAAACACTGGAATTACTGTTCCTGAAGAAATTGGAATGCAATATTATTTATTCGGAAATGGCAAACGAAGCCTATATCTTTTCATGGTTATAGCAAGCGGAACACTCTTCTATCCAACTAAAATCAGCTATTTTTTTAAACAATTCAAAAGAGGAAAACAAGCTTTGCAATTTTATTATTTAGATTATTCAAAAATGCTTTTAATTCCCATGAAAACTATTCAACAAACCTTTCAGATTCACTAAAAAAACAACTTTTAAATCAATCAATTATGCAAACAGAAGAAAACAAAAACCAAACTTTTTTACAATCAAACACAGCTAAAATGCTTATTGTCGGTTTTTTAGCTTTAGTTTTATTAATTCCGCTTAGTTTTGTGCAAGATCTTATTAAAGAACGATCAGAACGTAAAAACGAAGTTGTGAGTGAAGTCACAGAAACATGGGGAAAAGACATTAATTTTTATGGTCCGATTTTGAAAGTTCCTTACAAATCTTACACAGAAACTTCATTTACGAATCCGAATACTAAACAAATAGAAATTGAGAAAAAAGCATCAATTTATTATGCTTATTTTTTTCCCGAAAAACTCAATAACATTTCGAACATACAAAAGGAAATTCCTTTAAAAAGAGCACTTTATAAATATGTTGCGTTCTCTGCGGCAATGAAATTTGAGGGTTCATTTTCAAAACCAGATTTCAAAAAATTAAAAATCAATGAAGAAGATATTTTATGGAACAGAGCGAGCATTGTTGTAAGAACTACTAATTTAAAAAGCATCAAAAGCGACTTAAACATTAAACTAAATAGCGAATCTTTTGTTTTTGAATCTAAAAATCAAAGTGATAAAATTTATGGAGAACTTGAAACCAATGACTTTGATTACACTAGTTTAGCATCAAATGACAACCTAAATTTTAATTTTTCTATTTTTTATAATGGAAGTAATAGTGTTAAATTTATTCCAATTGGAAAATCTACAAAAGTAAGCATAGATTCAAATTGGGATTCGCCGAGTTTTGAAGGTTCATTTGCTGTTGAAGGAGCTACAAAAAAAATAACAGAAGATGGTTTCCATGCAGATTGGAAAATTTTTCAAATAAATCGTCCTTTTTCACAACAATATTTGAATAGTATTCCGAATCTTGATAGTTTCAGTTTTGGTGTAAAATTAATTGAAACTGTAGACGAATATCAACAAAACGAGCGTGTTTCGAAATATGGATTTTTAGTAATCGGATTAACATTTTTAGTTTTCTTTTTAATCCAAATGATCAGCAAAATCAAGATTCATATTTTTCAATACAGCATGATAGGCCTTGCTTTGATTATGTTTTACACACTTTTAATTTCAATTACTGAACATTCAACTTTTCAAATTGCCTATTTGGTTGCCAGCATTTCTGTTATCATAATGATTGTAATTTATTCAGTTTCAATTTTGAAAAACAAAAAATTCCCACTGTTTATAGGAGTTTCTCTTACCGCACTTTACGCCTTTATTTATGTAATAATTCAGTTAGAAAATTATGCCTTATTAGTTGGAAGCATTGGGTTATTTATAATTTTAGGCGCCGTGATGTATTTCTCACGAAAAATTGATTGGGGAAATTAAAAGTTACTAATTTATAAAAAAAGCCTGTCAAAATTGACAGGCTTTTTTTATAGAGATTTTAATTATGAACTAACTCATTGCCTTCTACATAATCATGCAAATATTCAAATCTTGGCGTCAGCTTTCCTTTTTCTGTAATTTTTGCACGTTCTAGAATTCCGTCTTTATCGTTATTAAAAAAAGCTGGAATTACATGTTTCATAAACATTTCTCCAAAACCTTCGCTTGCATCTTTTGGCAATTCACATGGAAGATTATCAACTGACATCACCACAATTGCCGCAGGATGAAAAACATCAACTTCTTTATTTTCGCCAGGATGATATCCAAAAAACGGTTCTGCAATCGTCGAAGCTTTAATTGTACAAGCAATTGGACCATTTACATCGCAAGAAATATCAGCAACGACTTTGATTTTATTATCTTTTGAAAGCAACATTTCTCTTGTCAAAATTACTGGAGCATGGTTTCCATAAAAATGTGCTGCCATGAAAATATCAGAAACAGAAGCAAAACGTTCAAAATCTGAAATATAATCTTGCGGATTTTTATAAAAATCTTCTTTTTCAGAAGTTTTTCCGTCGGCTCTTTTATTGTATTCTAAAACATCAATCTGTGTATAAACTGGCTCAGAATATTTTTTAGAAAGGAAATTTTCGTGTGAAACTTCTTTGATTTTCATTCCGTCAAGAATTTCCTTGGCTCCCATTCCAGCTTTTCCGTTTCCGGTAAGAACAATTTTTATCGGCGGAAGTATTTGTCTTTTTAATTTAGCAATCAACTCTTCTTTGTGTGCCAGAGTTTCTGCTTTTGGTAAATTAAAAAGCTCAAATTTGATTCCGAAAGCTCTAATTCCGTTGTAAGCACCTACAATTCCTGCATATCTTCCAAAACCAATCAATCGCTTGAAATCTTTGTCAACTATTGTTTCGTGGTCATATAGATCGATATTCTTTTCTAAAATTGCTTTTAATAATTTCCGATTGTGAGGCTGTTTTTTAATGGTATGCGAAAAGAAAAAATATTTTTTATTTGGAATAAGACTATCAACAGGAACTTCTTTCACACCAAAAAGCACATCACAATCAGAGATATCAGAAACAATTTCAAAGCCTTGTAAACTGTATTCCTCATCTTTAAAAATTCTGATATCGGAACTTTCAACAATAATCTCCGCTTCTGGAAATTCCTTTTTAATATTCGCTGCTTCTTCCGGAGTAAAAACTACTCTTCTATCTGGAGGATTTTTTCTTTCCTTAATAATTCCGAATTTCATACTATTTTAAAAAATTTGAGATTGAAACCACAATCAGATTAATAAGAATATTGAAATATATTTAATAATTTAACAAAATTACTAAACATAAAAACATATTATAACTACATCGTTGTAATTTGTTTCAAATATAACGCTAACTTTAAGAAATGCAAAAAGTTTTTTGATTTAAAAATTCATAAACTTTTGATTGTGAGTTTTTAAATAATTTAACGCAAAAAAAATCATCCTCTATACAATAAAATGGCTTTTAAATATGTTAAAGTATAGAGCAAACCTGTATCTGATTTTTTATATTTGCTCAATAACCACCATATTTCGCAATGACTATATCAAAATATATACTTGCTGCACCACTTTTTTTATCTGCATTGGCGTTTAATTCTTGCCAGGATAAAGAAAAGCAGCTTGCCTCGCATGACCCTTCAGAAAATAAGACCGAACTTTATGGAATGAAGGCTAAAAAACTAGATCCTGACTACATTTTATCAAAGAGAAGTAGTTTAGAAAAATTTTACGAAAAAAACTGGCCTAATAATTCTATGAACGGCAGTTTTCTAGTAGCAAAAAATGGCCAAATTATCTATGAAAGATATGAAGGAAGCGCAGATTTTTCAAAAGAAAGTCAAATTGATGCAAAAACACCATTGCATATTGCTTCTGTTACCAAAGTACTAACCGCAACTGCAGTTTTAAAGCTTATCAATAGTGAAAAATTAAATCTGGAAGATAAAGTCAATACGATCCTGCCATCTTTTCCTTATGCTGATATTACGATTAAAATGCTTTTGAATCATAGAAGTGGACTTCCAAATTATGCTTATTTTGCTGATGATATTAAAATTTGGAGCCGTTCAAAAATGCTTCACAATCAAGATATTCTCGATTTGTTAGCCAAACATAAATTCGGACTATATTTTAAACCTGATCGAAAATTTGGATATTGCAATACTAATTATGCAATTCTGGCTTTAGTCATAGAAAAAATCACTGGAAAAAACTACCGTGATGCGATGCAGGAAATGATTTTTGATCCGATTGGCATGAAAGATACTTTTGTTTATGACTATAATAAAGATAAAGAGTCTTCAAGCCAGTCCTATAAAGGGAATAAAATTATTTATGAAAGTAATCATTTGGACGATGTGTATGGTGACAAGAATATCTATTCTACGCCGAGAGATTTGCTGAAATTTGATATGGCAACCTATTCCAAAGATTTTTTAAATCCTGTCTTGGTCAGCGAAGCTTTCAAAGGATATAGCTATGAGCACAAAGGAACTAAGAATTATGGCTTGGGAATCAGAATGCTTGAATGGGAAACCGGCGAACAGCTTTTTTACCACAATGGATGGTGGCACGGAAATACCTCATCCTATGTAAAGCTGAAGAAAGATACTGTTTCAATTTTTGCACTTTCAAATAAATATACATTGAAAACCTATAAAGTTTGGAAACTTGCGCCTCTTTTTGGAACTTATCCGATCAAGTTGAGCAAGGAAGATGCTTTAGAATAATTGTAAATCTGAATTATTTCATTACTTTTGTGGTATAATTTTTGCTTTAAAGCAATGTTCTTTTAAATATTGGGGTCGACTGGTTTTGACAGCAAGTCGAATTGAAAAGTAAGCACGTCGAGAACTGGGACAATTCTCGTTAATAAATGGTCTTAACACTTTTACACGGCGAAAATAACTACGCTCTAGCTGCATAATCTGAATTATAGTAAGATTAGCCTTGTTCCTACCAGGTAGGAAAGCAAGATTCTCCTTGAAAGCCTTGGTTTGTGGCGTTCTTTAAAGGGGAACCGTAAAAATAAACCTAGAAACAGTTAAGCTTCGGGACTGTTTTGACAACTAAGAAGATAAGCGTTGTGTGGCTGTTCTTGGCCTTGCACAATGACGAAAACCTAATCAAGAAATAAGCGCGTAGAAATCTTTTTAGTTGCTTGTTTGGACGGGAGTTCGACTCTCCCCGACTCCACAAAAATTATTTTATTTAATTTCAAAAGCCTGTAAATCGTATGATTTACAGGCTTTTGTGTTTTTGGTACTATTCAAAATTATGCATTAAAGGACAAAAAAAAGGTGTCCAATTCGGTTACCCGAAGAATTCAAAATTTAGGGTCACCGAATTTCGTGTGAAAGCCCGTCCAGCAAGGAGTTCAGAGAATGAACATCTTGTAAAAAATGGGCATATTGTATTAAATAATTTGTGGCTTTAGCGCATAGCAATACAGATGTATGCGTATATGTGCTACTTTATAGCGCATATACATAAGTTAGCACCCATTTTGACTCATAATCGGCAATTTAACGCAGTTTTATAATCAAAAAAAATATGACAAAAACCAAATTCTATAATATACTTACAATTTTCGTTCTGACAATGGCAATAATCCAAGCGCCATTCTTTTATTATTATACATTCGGACTATTTGCTTTCTTTATTGTAATTCCTTATCTGATAATCGGACTTGGATTGACCGTTTGGTTGCTAACCGTAGTATCGAAAAATAAAAATTCAGAAATAACAAGATTTCAAAAATTAGGAGTCATCCTAACAATTTGTATTGGTTGTTTCACCTTGTTTTTCAGTGAAGAAATAATTGAGAAATTAGATTGGCAGTTCAGACGAGATTCTAGGGAAGAAATTGTTGAACTTATTAAAGCTGACAAACTAAAACCTAATGTAACTCATAACAACATAATTTGTACTTTGGACAATTGGAATATTCCTCCCATTTCAAACGGTGGAAATGAAATCGCAATATATAAGACTGATGAAAATAAATTAACCGTTGAATTTTATATTAATAGAGGGTTTTTAGACCATTATTCTGCTTTTGTATATACGAACGATAAGGACAAAATAAAAGAATTAGAAGAAAGAACTACCTTGAATAAAGGATTACACGTTAACAAAAAACTTGACGAAAATTGGTACAGAGTATCGTATTGAAAGAAAAAAACGGGTGCTAACACACGCTACAAGCAATTTGGGTTTTTGGCTTAATTTAAAGTTGTTCTTGTATCAGATAAATTTGTGTTTATCCGAAGATTTGGCTTCCTTAATCCCAAACTGCTTGTAGCGCGAGAACTTTAGGCGATAGCTTGCCTGTGAAAAGGAGAATTAAAACAACTTAATGGAAGAACTGTCACAAGAGAACATTTGGTCTTTAGAACTTGGAAGCCTTTATTTAAGTAAAGATCTAAACTTGCTTAAGACCTATCTAACGGATTTATTAGATTTATTGGTCTATCTTCACGAAATTTTAGCTGAAGAAAACATTCAAGTCGATGAAACAGAAGTTTTGTCAGAGGAATTAGTAATGAAATTCTATTTTCACGGTTTGACTTTAAATAACACTTCTGATGGTTTCAATTTAAAGTCAAAATATTATGAGTATTCAAAATCTTCAAAAGTTAAACTTGTCGATTTATCATCAATTTTGACAATTGGGAGAGCGCAATTGGAAACCTTGTTAATGTATCAACACCTATATATAAATTCAGAAAATAAAAATGAATTAAAACTTAGATCCTATGCTTGGATTTATACAGCTTTACTTCAAAGAAGTCACACTCCAGCAACTACTGAACACACAAAAATACAAAAGAAACGTGGATGCAGATGAAATGGAAAATTTACGCAATAAAATAAAGGAATTATACTCGTCTACAGAACTTTCTGAAAAACAACAAAAAAGTTTACTCGAAAATGGAAGTGTAAAACTTTTTAAGCATTGGGATACAATTTTCAAAGAATCAGGTTTTGGAAACGGAATTTTTAATCGAATTTATTATATTCTATCCGTTTATTCACATTCAGAAGGATTAAGTATAATACAAATGAAATCAGCAAAATATTTACTCGATAAAAAAGAAAATTCAAGTATGGTTTTTATGCAATTATTTTGTTCTACTTTGATGACAGCAGTGATGATAAAAAATATTTGTTCGAAACATAAAAGTTGCAATGGACGTTTTAAAGAGATTGATCCAAAAGAACAGCACACAGTAAATTTTTTTACAAAACTTGCTAAAAAAGCTATCGCCTAACATCCATTATTTTAGAAACTATGAGTGAAGAATCAGAATTTATCAAAGACTTTAATAGAAAAGTAGAAAAATACGGGCTTGGAAGTTACGAAGTAATAAAAGATTTTGATGGAACAGCAGAATCAAGTGAATATTATGCTTGGTGGTATTTTCCAGAATTAATTGATTTTCATAGAGAATCGAGAAAACAAAATTCTTTATTTCACATTATGAATATCTCAATATTAATTAACTCTGCAATCGTTATTGAAGGATTTTTATGTGAGCTTATTAAACACCATATTGGAGAATATACAGAAACAAAAAATCTTAAAACAAGACTTCATAAAGAACTTAACGATAAGCTTGATAAATCTTCTTGGAACGATTTGAAATATTTTTATTTGTTGAGCATTGGAAAAGATTTACATTTATCAACGACAAATGAAAATTGGAAAAGCATAAATATATTGTTTATGTTTAGAAATATGTTAACACATAGTAAACCTGTAAAATTCAAAGGTGAAGTTATTGATAATGAACTAAAGGTGACTCACTTTGGGAGTTATGAAAATATTTATAAATTTTTATTAGAAAAAAAATTAACTAACAAAATAGACATTGTTAAATCAATGAATACAGAACTAATAAATTCTCAAATTGCTGATTATTTTTGGAATGAAACACATTTTTTTTTAAATAATGTAATAAATTCAGATGAACAATTTAAAAAAGTATGATAAAAGATTCTTACGATATTGCATTGAGTATAAAAACAACGGCTAACAGGCGTTTGGCGAAATTGGGGTTTTAGTGGAATTATCGTTTCGCATCACATTTTCGTTAAACAGAAAATATGCAGTTCCGATTTCCCCAACTTCACCAAGCGCCAGGACGTTATATCCAATAGTAAACAAACCTTATGAAATACCTAACCTCAATAATTATTGCTTTCACTTTTCTAGCTTGCAAGGAAAAACCAAATGATAATTGTAGACTTTTATATCAAGAAGTAGAGATCTTTACACGTCATTCAAATTATGACTTAACAACTCAAAAACTTATTTATAGAGAAGAAATCGTTAATAATCCAACTGAATTAAGGAAGTTTGACAGTCTCAATAATATAGATTTAACAATAGAAAATAGTATGAAGAAAGTCGATTTTTCAAATCGTAAAAGAACTATTATTCTTCGTGACTCGATTTTGAAAAAATTGAATATTCCAATTAATTTCAGGACAGAAGTTGAATTTAAGAATGTAGATGATAGTGTATTTAAAAAAATGATAGAAATAGATTTTCTAAGAATACGTCAATCATATTTAGGTATTTATTTATTTAGACATGAGCCTCTATAAACTACTGGATATAACAGTGGTTTGGCGCCATTGTGGGTTTTGGACTTCTTTGGAAAGTTAATTCCTAGAATTAAATTTGTTTATATTTGTGATGTTCCGTGATTAAATGCCACAACAGCAAGCCAATCTGTAAAACGTTATTAGTTATTGTGATACAACTTCGACAACCCAAAATGAAAAAAGAAAATACAAAATGAAAAAAATAATATTCTTGCTTCTTGCAGTATTCATTACAAATTTTAACTATGCCCAAAACGCATTGCTTGACAGTTTGGTTAAAAAGAATGGTTTTCCTTTCCAAAATGATAAGAATATTTCTTTTCAGGGAAAAGGATGGGATGTTTTGCTGGACGAAATAAAACAATCCAATTCTGTTCTGTTGGGAGAAAGTCATTTTACAAACGAAATTCCTTATTTCACAAATGCTGTTATCAATGAGGTTGAATTTGACAACTATTTTTTGGAGGTTGATCCTTATTCAGTGGATATTATCGAAACAAAAATTAAATCGCTATCCGCTGCACAGCTTAATTTATTTGTTAAAGAATATAGTACGAACTTTTCATTTTTGGAGTACGAACCCGAATTTGCTTTGTTTAAGAATTTAGTTAAGCGCAATGCCAAAATATATGGTGCCGAACAAATCAGCGTTTTTGCAGACCAGATGATCATTTCAACTTTAAAAGAAACTTCGAAAAATAAAAAAGTGATTGAGATATACGAGCAGATGCTTCATAATTCCAAACTAGTCGCGTCTAAGGAGGGTTTGGAAAAATACTACCTGTTGTCTGAAGATTGCCTTCAAAAAATAGATTTGTTGCTGCAGTTAAAACTTTCTGGCAAAGAGCGGAAACAAATTGAAGCACTAAAGCTGAGTAGGGAGATTTATGTTAAAAGAAATCATCCCTTAAGGATTCAGCTGATGAAAAGCATCTTGCTAAGCCAAATGCCGGATTGGAAAAACAAAAAAAATCTTTTCAAATTTGGTGCGGTCCATCTGCCAAAAGGTGAAACCATATTGACAAAAACGGATATATATGATATAGGCAACTTAATTTCTAATATTGAAGAGGCAAATTTTAGGAAATCATTGCATATAATGCTTATTGGAAAAGGTGAAGACGATCAAGATAACACTAGTTTTAAATCTTTTCTAAATATGGCAAAAGACGAACAATGGTACTGTTTTGATTTAAGGCCTTTAAAGAAATCTATTTTACAAAACAAGCTAAAAGTAGATGATATATACTTGTCGAGGGTTATAAAGGGCTATGATTATCTTATTTATATTCCTAAAGTAACTAAAAGTAAAGAAATCTCGATAGAATAACAATTGACAACAGCCGTTTGGCAGTATAGCGGGTCAGACTTAATTTAAAGAGGGTTTGTATTGATTATAACCAATGCCAAAACAGCTATACATGAAAAGAAAACTTAATTTTTATTTATTCTTGCCTTATTCTTCTTTAATGGATATTCCCAAGCATGTGGTGGCGGAATTTTGACGTTAAATATGTATACAATAAATGGAAAAGCAATAAAAGAGGTCTCTTATGAAATTTTTCCGATTTCATAAGAACTTATCGGAAGGCAGAATTTTCAGAATTCTCGAGGAAGCGTTATGCTGATTAATGATTCTTCAGAAAGCGAAGGCCTGCAAAATGAAAAATCGAATAACAAGTTGGATATGCTTTTAGAACGTAGCTCGATTTCCAGATCAGGAAAGTTTACCGACGCTTTTAAGTTTAAGACCACGGAAAATGAATATTTCCCCTTAATTTTGAAAATTAGTGTAAAAGGCCAGACAGTATATATTCTTGGAAATTATTTTGGAGGTTGCGATAGAGAGGTCCGCTTGTTCTGGAATGGTAAATATATTGGCCTGTAAATGAAAACTATAATCTGCTTTTTAATTATCCTTTCTTTTTTAAACTGTAATAACAGAAGAGAAACTGTGCTTAAATCTGAAAAAACAGCTAAAACAGTAAGTAAAAGCTTTACCGCCAATACGGAAAAAAATAATTTAAAAACAGATACGCTAATTAAGAAGAGCAAGCCTTTTAAAATTAATGGCATGGATTGTTTTTGGGAACTTAAACTTTTGATTAGGGAAGGAAATAATGGCGGTGATGGAATATTGGCATTAAAAAACATGCAATCCAAAAGAACTATTTTAACCAATTCAGATTATTACAGCCTTGATAATTCTTATTATACTAATAGTTTTAATCGTATTGATTTTGAATCATTAAACAAAGAGGCTATAAAAGATTTAAACTTTGATGGTTACAAAGATTGCATGATTTATGGCCTAGCAGAATCAGGCAGTGCTGGCAGTTTCTACAAGGTTTATCTTTTTAATAATGAAAAGAAAATATTTGAACTGTCTGAAGCGGTATCAGGCTATGATATTGCAATAGATACCATAAGCAAGACGCTTTCTTCTGGCGGAAGAAATGGTTACGGCTACAACATTAGTGCTGTTAATTATTTTGGCAGCAAAGGAAAAATTAAATATACCGAAATAACAGAAAGAGAAGTTATCTCAGGGGAGCCGAAAAGGCTTTTAAAAACAACTTATAAAAAAATCATAGATAAGAAAATCATAGAAAAAAAAATTGATACTGCCAATTTCGAAGGATGGTGATAAGCACTGGCTATCACAGCCTGTATCTGTAAATTAAATTCATTTTTATGAAGAAATTTTATCTTAGCAGAGACAACTCGGTTCGCTTTATGTCGCGGCTGTCGGCAACAGGCAAAACGTAGCAAGCAATATCAGAAAAATCGCTACCGTGGAAGAAAAAATAAAAATTTACGAATCAGATTATTTAGCCTATGAATTAATGCCGGATACAAATATTGAATTTGTATCAAAGGAATTTATTTATATTGAGGAATTAGTAAAGAATGAATCGGAATGGGAAAGCTGCCCTGAATGGCTGGAATACTTATCGGACCGTCCAATTGGAAACAAGCCTAATAAAGCAAACTTAAACATGGCCGAATTTTGCAATTTCTTGCTGGATAATAATTTATCTAAAATTCAAGAAATTGAAATTATAGCAGATGAGCGAGGTGCCTATGCCGATAAAATTAAAACTTCAGAAATATTTGGAAATTCTATTTATGCTGTGGTTTTCTCTGGGCAAAATGATACCGTAGAACAGCTATGCATAATTCCGTTAGAGCAAGATGACATTATAATTGTAGGGCAATTTGGTACTTTAGTCAAGTTCATATTGGATAAATACAATTTGATAATCGTTAACTGGAATGACAGAAAAATAAATTAGATACTGTTGCAACAGCCTGTAACCGTAATTGCGGAGTTTTCGGTTACAGGAAGCTGTAGTTTTCCGAATAAACATTATCTTGGCAGAGCGAACGCAGCTAGCTTTGATAGGCAACTTCGCAAAGCACCGAAACGCTGTAGGCTATTTTGCTTAAAAACCACATTGACATTAATCTTTGGCAGAATTTTGATCTCATCTAAATTATTGTTTATGAAAAAACAGTTACTTATTATATTGGTTATTTTAAGTTTTTTTACTGCCAATGCGCAACATATAGGAACAAAAGAAACTTTAAAACAATACGACTCCTATCTGTCCTATCTAAAAGATCCTGACTTTTTATATTTATTAGAAAAAACAAAACAGCCAACGGAAAAAGAGGCAGCAACGGTTTATGTCTTCAATGGTTTTTCTGAAGGGAAACACCTAAAATGGGGATTCCTGCAATGCAGTTTTGATGTCTATGAATATAAAAAAGACATACATAAAGATGAATTCGGCCAACGGGAATATTCAAATCTTGTCAGTTCTACCTATTATGTTTATAAAAATCAAAAAATAATTTACAAAAAAATTGAGTTTAAAAAAAATGACAAAGACGAAGAAATAACCGTTGGATACTATAATGATGGAAAACCAAAAACGTTGTATTCAAAACTGGCAAATACCGAATGGCATTTTGATAAAAAGGGTGCTGTTGCCAAATTGGGTTATGATAAATTTGGGAACACTGTAGTCTTATACGATATGGAGAGTGAAAAAAAATTTGTTTTTGAAAATTCAAAATTTACTATTGATCAACACCTGAAAATAAGAAAGGACTTGCTAAGCATGAGCAATAACACAAATATAGCGGGAAAAGGTTTCGATGATTATACTGTTACTGACTGGAAAATAGCAAATGAGACTAAAAAATATTTAAAAACAGTATTTGAAACTGATATGGATTTATATTTAGACGGAATAGCTGCGACAGAAATCATGCTTTATTCTGAATATGGAGATTATTATGCCTTAACTGATTCAATAAAAAAACTACAGCATTGAAATTTATCGTTTACATATCGTTTCTGCTTTTAAGTGCAATGTCTTTTGGACAGGAAATTACTGTAAGTGGCATTATAACTGACAAAAAAACGGGAGAGCCCATTTATTTTGCCACTGTTGCTGCTGACAAAAATAAAATTGCCACTTCAACTGATTTCGATGGAAAATATTCTCTAAGAGTTTCATTAAACGATACTCTGACATTTAGTTATGTTGGAATGAAATCGCAAAAAATTAAGGCTGATAAGGAAATAATAAACATTCAATTTGAAGAAGTAGAAACAAACGAAGAAGCTGTACCGCCCTATCATACAAAAACTAAAAGAATCGAAGCAACGACTATAGTTGCCAAAAAGGACATTAAAAACGCTGCTAATGCGAAATACAATTTTAAGAAAAATGCAAAAAATAATGTTTTTGTGATTTATGTTTCAGATCTGGCATCTTATGATTTCAACAAAGAAGATTTAGAATTTCAGCAAAAATATAACGTGAAATATTCTTTAATTGGCAGTTACAAAAATGAGTACCTGACAAAATATAATAAGCTAACATTCAAGCATCTTAAAAAGAAATATAAAAAAACTTGGATGGCAGAAATTAGAAAAGATGCAGTTGGCTTAATTAAAGGATAGAAAAAAAACAGCAGACAATACCTGTTTTGCAAGATTGCGGCTGGCTAAATCTAATGCTGGTTTTATATCTTTGATTTCAGTGCTTAACCGAAAGTTTAGGCTTTCTTAATCAGCAACATCGCCAAGAGTCCAAACGCTAGGGGCTAGTTTAAAAAATCTAACTATGAAACATATTCTATTTTATCCTTTGCTGTTTTTCATCTGCAGTTGCCAATCACAAGATAACGGCCTGAAAAACAGAGACGTTATTTACTATTTTAAAGAAGCGAAAACTTTAGAAAATAAAGAACGCATAAAGCAGAAATTTGCTGTCGACTCCGTTACTGTTTCAGAGGAATATCTCGATCCTGTAACTAAGAAACTAAACGCCAAAGGCTTTAATAAACTGCAAGAAATTAAGGAGAAGGTACTAACTCCATACTATGCTGATTATCTTTTTCTAAAGAAAATCAGTCATGGAAACAAGATATATGCTTTATATTTCACGATGCCGAGCCTTTATGATATAGAATATGTTGTCTTTAGGTTTGATGATGGAAAATGGAATAATGTCGAGAGAATCAATCGTGCCTTATCAAGTAAAAATAGCCAGATTCTCAAATTAAGTTGGAATTATGATGATGCACCATTAAAAATGGATCACAAGTCCAATATTTTCATAGAAAACGATTATTTGGTATTTAAGTTAGGAGACATCTGCCTATCGCTCTATGACCTAAGATCAGAGAAGCTATTGATTAAAGAAGAACGTCCTTTTAATTTGCCAAACTTATATACTAGAGAAAATAAAGAGGCTTGGGTAAGGGAAAACACCCATAAGGAAATCGAAGGTTTGCTGCGTCTGAATCGAAATTAAGAAAGCCAGCTGGTAGCAAGCGCTATAAGAAATTCGCGACATCATCTTAGCTAGGACATTTTCATCGCGAAGTTTATTTATAGTAGCAGAAAATACTCAATATGCTTTATCGCCAACTCACAGCACGGGAACGTTAGCCGTCAGGTTCACTAAACATAGAAAAAATCTAATTATCTTGAATATGAAAAATATAGTGTCAATAAGTATTTTATTAGCTTTTTCAAATTTGTTTTGTCAAACTACTGAAACAAAAATAAAAGGTGTAACTATAAAAAACCGTAATGAAGCTGATACAACACAGGTCAGAATAAATAGCACTTTTTTTCTATTAGGAACTTTAAATGATTACATAAGCCATAAATACGTTACAAATCAAAATCAGTTTGATAGATATTATGATTATGAAAAACCGCTAATGAAATATATTGATAGTGTTGCAAAAAAAGATTTTAAATTAACTTTATTAGAAGAGAAAAATTGCTTCATTTCAGAAGAATTATCAAACAAGATGAATTCATATTATATAGGAAACACTCTGGATGATACTAAATTTGACAACAAGGAAAAAAGGCTATCATTTCTTTTAGGTGTTTATTATCGTAATGGCGAAAAAATAAATGATAGTTTATATAAAATTCAATTAGCTAATTCACCAAAACATAATAATGTATATGAGTTTTTAAATGAATTAAATTGCCAAAACATCTTTTTTAAAAGACTTGATAATAGTCCAACAATCTATCAAATATATTTTCAACCAACAGGAATTATGAAAAAATATTTTGCAACAATTGAAATAGAAAAAGAAAAGCTATTGAATTCAAAAATAAAAAGTTTACGTTCTATGAAAATAACAAAAGAAGAATATAAAAAAGAAATGGAAAAAGAAAATTTAGGATTAATAGAATTATTTAGTAAAAAATAAAACCGAACGGCTACTGATCGCGGAGTTTCGGTAAAATGACATTTCATTTTCACAAAAGAGAGTATGTCTTAGCTGAGAGTACTCAGCTCGCTTCGATCCGTGACTGCGGTTACAGGCAACGTTGGCGAGTACAAAATAATGAGGCACAAACCTAGTCCCCTCCAAAGACAAAAGGTCTGATAGGCTATCTAAATAAATTGATTCATAATGAAGACAATAACGGCCATTTTTCAAAATGGATTGTACTGGGGAATTGCTTTTTTTGCACTCAGCTTTTGCATTGGCTGGTGCAACAGCAGCATGCCTTTGGAAACTATTTTAGGAATCTCGATACCCATAGGGCTTCTTGCGCTGGTTGTTAATGGCGCGATGTATTCAAGATTTGCAAAACCGCTGAAAGTTTTAGAGCGGATCGAAATAAATACCGACGGTCGTGAAACTTTGATATTAGAGGCGCCTGCAAATCACTTGAATGGAGACGACCTGATTTCGGGAAAATTATGCCTGACTGACAAGAGTCTGGTATTTAAGACGCATTTGCAGGAAGAATTTTCTTGGGCGAAATCGGAACTGCAGGAAATGGATTTTTATCGGTCTTTTAAAAATAAGGGCGGAGAATTTATAGTCAAGGACGGAAACAATCGAAAATTAATGTTCGAAGTAGAGCATCTTAAATTATGGAAAGATGCCCTGCTTGCTGGCACTAAGTAAAATCAAACAGTTCCTTTAGCTCAATTTCAAGGGCATCGGCAAGAAGCTTGGCAGTTCCGATAGAAGTATTGACTTTGCCCCTTTCGATTCTGCTGATTACGGAAACATCAAAACGGCAGAGTTCCGCAATTTTAGCCTGCGTAATTTTTTTGCCAAGCCTTATCTTTTTTGCATGGTTTCCAAATCGTATCAGGAATAATGGATTTGCATTTTTAGTCATGCTCAAAAATGCCGCTAAAAAATGAAATTCCCATAGGCAGATAATCCTATTTTGCTAGATTTTAGTATTCCAAATAGTAGGCAGGACAGCAGTAAAAAGAACCGCATGCCGATAGTCTATTTCACTATTAATACTATGCAATTCTAGAATTACACACCTTCGATTCTGGAATTTAAGAGGCTTCCATTTGCACGAAATGGCGCAGTCCGATAGATTTGCTTTCATGATATCCATTTAAAGTTAAGAACAGATAATCTTGCTGGCCATGAAAGTATTTTCCCATTCCCTTGCCCTGGAGCTCGACAGGAAGCTCGAATTGATCCATTTAGAGACAGAAGACCCTTGGCATATGCCGAGCCCGCTGTGATGGCGGTAGTAGATATCTTGGAAAAGCTGAAGACGTTTTCGATAAGATACAAGTTTCAGAGCAAGACCGAAGAAATTGGCTTCTTCAGGGAAACCAAGCCCCGGTTTGCGAGCAGGCTCGTATATTACAACGAGATCTACAACATCGAGACCAGCCGTCCATTGGGTACGCCAAAGGCACTGTGCAGATACTACAAGGCAGAAATAGCAAAGCTCCGCTCCTTTTTCGATGACAATCTAGAATTTTACCGCTACTCGACAGCAGGTATTTTGTCAGGGGCAGGCACGATTTAAGGATGGTGCCATAGTCATCTTCTGTTTTGGAAAAATCCAGCACCGCGCTGATAAAGCCACTTTGAGAGGCTTAGTATTCACTCCTAGGGCTAGATATGATCTGTAAAATCTTCATTTTAATCAAATACTATTTGTTTTAAATAACTGGTTGGTCTAAGAATGGATAATCGATATATCCTTTTTCATTACCGCCATAAAAAGTAGCACGGTCAGGCTGATTTAATTCAGTATTGAGTTCAAAGCGTTTTACCAAGTCTGGATTGGCGATAAATGGTACACCGAAAGAAATGATTTTGGCAATGCCTTTTTGCAATTCTTCTTCGGCAGTTTCTTTGGTGTAACCTGCGTTGGCAATTACGGTATGTGTGGTTAAAATTCCGAATGTTCCCAACACGTCTTTTGCATATTGCTCAAAACCTTCTTCTGGCAGAAATAAAGGATTCATCAAATGGATGTAAGCCAAAGGCAAATTGTTAAGTTCTTTTAGCAAATAAGAATATGTTGCAACGGGGTCGCTTTCTATGATACTGTTGTAAGGAATGCTTGGCGACAATTTGATAGCTGCTTTTCCTTCACCAACAGCTTCGGTTATTGCTGCCATTACTTCCAAAATGAAACGGCTTCGTTTTTCAATATTTCCGCCGTATTCGTCAGTACGAATATTTGAGCTTTCTGCCAAAAATTGGTTGGGCAAATAGCCTGTTGCCGCGTGAAGTTCTACGCCATCAAAACCAGCTTCGATGGCATTGATAGCAGCTTGTTTGTAATCTTGCACTATCTGTTTTACTTCTACGGTTTCTAATGCTCTTGGTATTTCATAGTCTTTTGCTCCTTGTGAAGAAAAATGTTGTTGCCCTACAATAGCTAACGCTGATGGAGCAACCGGTAATTCGCCATTTTTATCTACTGAATGGCTCACACGGCCTGTATGCCAAAGCTGGGCAAAAATTTTACCTCCTTTTTTATGTACAGAATCAGTCACTTTTTTCCAACTTTCGATTTGATCATTTGTAAAAATTCCCGGTGTGAAAGGACTCCCGATTGCCTGTTCTGAAATATTGATGCCTTCTGAAATAATCAAACCTGCACTTGCTCTTTGTGTGTAGTAAGTTAGCGTTGCATCGTTAACTGTTCCGTTGCTTTCTGCACGGGCACGGGTCATCGGTGCCATTGCAATACTGTTATTTAGCGTACTATTTCCTATTTTGTTGGATTGTAATAGTTTCATTTATTCAATATTTTCTGTTCGTAGTTAATTAATTTCTCCATATTTTCCTTCATAAAAGTCACGATAGGCACTTAAAATTTCCTCTTGCGAATTCATTACAAATGGGCCTTCGGCAACAATTGGTTCAGCATAATTTTCGCCTCCAAAAAGTATAATATCAATGGTTTTCTCTGATGTGTTTTTTATTTTAATTTCGCCTGCATTTCTATCAAATTCAACCAGTTCTCCTTTTTGAAATTCTATTTCGTTGAGTATGGCTTTTTGGTCAAGCAAAAATGACGCAACTTCAATGTCAGTATCAACTTCGATTGAAAATACTTTGCCTGCTTCCAGATGAATACGATATAAAAATTGCTCCGAATAATTAGGGATTTTTGAATGTAAATCTTCAAAATTTCCTACAATTACTTTTATTGAACCACTATTATCGGGCAATTCTTTTTGCACTATTTCATTGGCTTGTATAGCGATATGTTCAGGCTTTTCGGCTTTATTTTTTGCAGGAAGGTTTATCCAAAACTGAAACCCCTGAACATATTTGCTATCGGTTTGGCTATCATAATTAAGATTTTCGTCGTGAATGATTCCATTTCCTGCTTTCATCCATTGAGCACCGCCCGAATAAATTTTACCACCATTGCCAGCGCTGTCAAAATGCTCAACTTCGCCTTGCAGAATATAAGTCAATGTAGCTATGCCACGATGCGGATGCGCACCCATTCCATTTTTTGTAATGTTGTTTTTAATGACTGGTGCGACATAATCTAAAAATACAAATGGGCCAATGGCATTTGCATATCGATTAGGCAGCATACGCTGAATGGTAAGCGGACCCAAATCGGCTCTGCTGCCTTGTGTTGAAAAACTTACTTGCTTTTTCATAAAAATGGGGTGTTATTTAAACCGTTGATAGTTGATATTCGTCAATGGCTTTTTTTATCAATTTATAGGACTAACGATATCGTAACTATTTACTAATCAAAAAATACGTAGAAATATTTTATTTTACTTCCTTCAAAAATAAGAATGTCGATACCCGTTCTTACCGGAGGAGTTTCCTTGACACCTACACCCCAATCCAATTTTCCAATATTATTATTAATATCAACTGGTTTTAATTGAGAGATGACAAAATCGGGAGGAAAGCTATTGAGCAGGCTCGTTACCTTGTGATTTATGGCATCGTGCCCTGTTACTACTTCATCTTTTAAAAACAGGGTAAAGTCTTTCGTATAGGTGCTTTCAATAGCTTTAATTCTAAGTACTTCATCACGCTGGTTCCAAATTTCGTTTAAATGCTGATCCAGTAATTGTTCTAATGTATTTTTCATTTTGTTTTACAATGATTTGATTTAATAACCAATGGTAAATGGTTTGCCTATAAATTGCTGATTCTTGATTTCATCAACCAATGCTACTGCATAATCTTCGAATGAAATAATGCTTCCTCCGTTTTCATCGGCAATCAGATTAGTAGTTCCTAATCTAAATTTACCTGTGCGTTCACCGGCTTGTATCATAGCAGCAGGGTTAAAATATGTCCACTTTTCAAGTCCTGAAGCCTCGTATAATTTCTGCACTTCACCGTGTACAAAAATCGAAGGCTTATATTCTTCAGGAATGTTTTTCATAATATTTTCACTATCCAGCATTCTTAAACCTCCTGAAATTTCATTGTTTGTTCCGCCTCCAACGGCAATAATTCTTGTTTGCGTTTGTTCTTTTAAAGCATTGATAAGATTTTGATGCGCTCTTTTAAACTGCTCAGGCGTTAGTCCTGCATAAAGTGAAATTGCGGATATTACTAGATCTTTTCCTGCAATGAGTGAAGGTAATTCTGCCTCCTTCAGTAAGTCACCTTTTTTTACCGTCAGATTTGGGTGCTTTAAAGTGAGCGTTTCTGGTTTGCGCTGAACCGCGGTTACTTCATAACCTTTATCCAGAGCTTCCTTTAAAATTCGCTGACCAATATTGCCTGTTCCTCCAATTAATAATATGTTCATGATTTTTATATTTATCATTATCAATTATTCCGAAAAACTTCCACCGCTCATTGCTTTCATAAAAGCTTGTGGGTTCCAGTATTCACGATAATTTATGATAAGTCCGTCACGGAAAGTGACGAAAGTAGCATAACTCATTTCGTAAGAGTTTCCGTTTCCGATCACTAAACCTGATGCGCTCCATTCTGCGATGGCTACATTTTCATCATCCGTTCCATAGATTTTTAAAGTTGGAAGGGATTTTACATCGATGAAACTTGGATAGTCTTTTAAATAAGCATAAAGCGCTTCACGACCTTCAAATCGCGCTTGGGAACCTTCGGGAGCAAAAGGGAATTCGGCTACGACATCTTCGGCACAAAGTTCGCTCCAGCCTTTCATATCCTTGGCTAGAAATGTATCTAAACTATTACGTAAAAGTTGAGCCGCAGTTTTATTTTTTGAATTTTCCATTTTTGTTTAAATTTTTAATTAATTTGATATGACAAAATTGGGTAATTCACTGCCCTTATAATGATGAGAAATGATAAAAAAAACCGTTGATAAATGTCAACGGTTTACTATTTTTATAAGTTTATTTTAAAGTCTGTTTTCTAATTCGGCTGAGTGTTTCTTTAGTAATGCCTAAAAATGAGGCTATAAGGTGTTGCGGAAAACGTTGGATAAATTGAGGATGATTTTCTGCAAATTCTTCATAGCGTTTTTCTGCAGAATTGCTAAGTGTTGAATTTAACCTGCGCTGATTGGCAATGGCATTTCTTTCGTCCATTATGCGAATCATTTCTACCAAAGCAGGAATTCTTCCCATTAGATCCAGCATTTCAGCTCTTGTTATGATTAACAATTCGGTATCTTCCCACGCATCAATGTTATATGTTGAAGGCGTCAGCATGATTGAGCTTTCCCGATCGCCAGCCCAGTAGTTTTCAATATAAAGATGCACAATATGTTCAACGCCCTTGCTGTCGACGCTATATTGACGCAATGCTCCTTTAACAACGAAGCCGACATGCTTGCACACATCACCTTCTTGCAAAAAATATTGTTTCTTTCGGAGTTTTTTTGGTTGAAAAACCTCCTTAATCAACTCTTCTTCATGGCTTGAAAGAGGAGAGGAATGACGGTTTATATAGTCAAGAAGATTTTTGTGCATTGCAGTGATTATTTAAAATAAATCAAATACAAATATACATAAAAAGGGTACTTATTTCATCGCCTCAATTACGGTTTGACTATCTACAAATTGCTCAAAACTGATGATTTTGCCATCTTTCAATTTCCAAACGTGAGCCACTCTTGCTGCAAAAGATTTACCTGTAATTTTATAAATACCCGTATAAGCTCCATAAGCTACCACTTTGTCATTGCTGGCTACATAATCTTCAGGAGTGAATTTATAATCAATCCATTCGCTTCCTAATCTGCTGAAAACATTCTTGGTCACTTCGTCTAAACCTTTATAAGTTCCTGCATAAGGAAAACCTTTGGCTTCTGTCCAAGAGATATCATTGGCTACATGTTTAGCTAAATTTTTTCCATTTTCTTCAGAAGTTTTTCCTTCGTAAGTACTTTTTACGATTTCTAAATTTGTCATATTTTCTTTGTTTGATGAACAGCTTGACAATGCAAGAAGCATAGCCAGACTGTAAATAATTGATTTTACCATTTCATTTCTCCCGTGTTTACTTTTGCACCGATTTGCAGGGCCGTTTCAAAAGTCAGGGTAGGATATTTTGCTTTGATGGCTTTGATCAAATCATCTGAAGTTTTATTGGTTTTCAAAGCCTCTTCATAGAATTGAATATAACTTTTGGTATGTTTCACAGCGCTAAGATCAAAAGGAGAAGAAGAATTGGCATGAGCCGGAATTACAATTTCAGGATGAAGAGCGGTAATTTTATCTAAAACAGAAATCCACATTTTGCGGGCTTCGAGAGTTTGTGCATCAGCCATCCAAGGGTTGAAAGTAGTTCCAAAAACATTGATGCCACCAATAACAGCTTTTATGGAAGGAATCCAAACAAATGTCTTGTTCGGGAATTCTTCCAAACCGATGATTTCAATTTTCTCGCCTTCCAATTCAATGCTGTTTCCTTTCAAAACTTGTGGCAAAATTGCGTTTGAAGTAATTTTTTTACCCAATCGTTCTCCCCAAACGTCAAGTTTTTTTTGAGCTGTAGCCTTAATATGTTCCACAGTTGCAGGAGACGCATAAGCCGTAACTTCAGGAAAATATTTTTTGAAAACTTCTAATCCAAAGTAATAATCAGGATCGCCATGGGAAACAAAAATCGTCGTTAGTTTTTTACCACTTAATTTAATTTCTTGGGCTACTTTTTCAGCATCATCCAATGTAAATTGTGTGTCAATTAAAATGGCGTCAGTTTTACCAGATACGATTACCGATGCCACTCCAAAACTGTTTTCAGATGCGTTATAAACTTGAAATTTTAATTTTTGTGTTTCAATTGTTTTGAAACTTTGTGCTTGCGATTCCATATTGAATAAAATTAAGATTGTTACAACTGTTTTTGAAATACTGATTTTCATATTTGAAAGTTTTTACCATTAATGATGCAAAGTTGCTATCATTCGATGCGTAAAAACATTGAACAAGTTCAATAAAGGAATTTTGCAAACTATTATTTATGCGATATTTTTCTTCTAATTTTACTCAAAAACTCATGGCTGATACCAAGATAAGCGGCGATTTGGAGATTTGTGAGGCGTTGGAAAAGTTGTGGATATTTGCCGATAAAATCAAGATAACGTTGTTCGGCAGTCTTACTCAAATTATCAATCATCCTGCGCTGAAGCGCAACGTGAGTCTTTTGAGTCATTATCCTAAATAATTTTTCTATTTCTGGATGGGATTCATAAGCAAAATCTTTGTCCTTTTTTGAAATCAAAAGTACCTCACTGTCTTCAATTGCCTCAATAAATAGTTGCGAAGGTATTTCATTGGTAAAGCTGTCAATATCGGTAATCCACCAATTTTCAGCAGCAAAATAGAGTACCTGCTCAAAACCATTTTTGTCTATGTGGTACACCTTAAAAAGTCCTTTTAAAACAAATCCTTCAAATTTGCAAACGTCACCTTCTCTCAGTAAGAAGCTTTTTTTTTGGACATCTTTTTGCTGAAATAAATTGCAAAACGCTTCTGTATCAGTGTCTGATAGCACAAAATGTTGAGTAATATTTTGTTTAAGAAGTTCAAACATAATTGAGTGTTCTTTATACAAATATAAACAATTTGTAGTCAAACAATTAGACTAGTTTTTGGATTTTAGCAGGGAGCAATCGCTCCAGTGCGCAAAAATTGTAAGGCAACAGGTTCAGAACTTATATTTACAACATGGTCAGAAGGCCTATTACGTCAGTAAGCTGGCGACTACTACTAAAGAGCTTGACTAAGAAGGCAACGATACTTGAGTCGTAATTTTGTGTGCTTAATGACTTGTAGCAACCCTAACAGCCGAACTTTCTCCAATTTCTGCTGGTTGCAGTAACCTTATACTTTCAGTCATTCAATTTTCTCAGAAATTCCCGAGTCTTCTTTCCTGATTCTTTCATGTCTATTTCTTTCCAATTCCCTTTTGAAGAAGCTGTCGGCAACAAAAAAGAGCAGGTTTCGTCTTTGTCAGCGACTGACCAGACAATCCAACTTAAATTTTTAGCTTCCATCCAATCTATGTAGGCTTGCCAAGCTTTTAAATCAAATGTTCCATCACCCGTTGCTTGAGTTCCTGCTGATTCAGAAACAAAAATAGGAAGTCCATCAGCAATTGCTTGATCGGCTCTGTCGCGCAAAGATTTTTCGTGCGTCGCTGCATAAAAATGCAAAGTATACATTAAGTTCTCATAGCCTTTTATAGGATTTTTTGCTGCCAAATGTACATCTTGATCCCAGCTCGGAGAACCTACAAGGATTATATTATCAGTATCATTTTTTCTTATTTCGGCAATGACTTCTTCAGAATATGCTTTTACTTCTTCCCAAGATTGTCTTTCTGGCTCATTGAAAATTTCATAAATGACATTTGGGTATTTTGCGTATTTTTTTGACATTTCTGCAAAGAAAATTTTAGCTTCATCTAAATGAATGTTGTGGCTGTGCCAGTCAATTATTACATAAATATCTTCTTTTATAGCCGCATCAATAACTGCTTCTATTTTTTCTTTTGAGCCTTTTTGATCTTTAAGATAACTGTTTTCATCGGCATCGACACCCATTGCAGCTCTTAAAATAGTAACATTCCAGTCTTTTTTTAACCATTTTACCGTTTCTTTATTGTAAAATCTTGGCCACCAATTGTGCCAGCCAAAACTTACGCCACGAAGTGAAATTTTGTCGCCGTTTTTATCGACTAACTGTGTTCCGTTTACGCTTAGCTGGCCGTGTTTTTTGACAAACTGGGCATTTGACTGGAGCGCAAGAATTAATAGGAATATTGTTAATTTTAGTTTCATTGTTTCTTTTTTAAAGATTTATTTTTTTGAACTGTTCTTTAATTTTGAAGTCTCTTTTTAATGAATAGTTTATCGACAAAGATTGGGACTGGCCTTCGCAAATAAGCGATATCCTTTCTCAAATAGCCCCGATGATGGCTTTGTTTGAGCTCTTGCAACTGCTTTTATGGCAGTTGCAAAGCGAGTGCCATCAGCGGGAATTGCCTTTACTAAAAATCACAGTCGATTCGCTTCAAATTATTTAGAAAGTTTTAAAACGATAACGTCATGGGAAGCAATCTCTGATGTAAAAGCTTTTTTTGTATTCCCGACTTCTTTGTTTTTCCAAAGATCTTTCAGCATGAACGTTTGTTTTTCAAAATTGACTTCGAGGTTAAAATCAGTGTCTTTTATGAAGTGTTTTTTCCAGTCGAAATTTATTTTTTTTGAAACATCACTTCTATTTAAAAATCCAATTGCCCAGTCTCCATTTTCCAGAGGTTTTACCCAAATTTCCAATCCATCTTGCACCGAATATTTAAATCCTTGAATGCCCAACTTATCTTGATTGACTGCGATCAATTCTTTATTTGTAAGAATTGCCAAGGTTTCTTTTGACATTTTTCTGAAATCATTTCCAGCAACTAAAGGCGATGCTAATAATGACCACATAGAAAAATGTGATTTATCTTCTGCGTAAGTCATTCCATTACCAACTTCCAACATATCAAAATCGTTCCAATGATCAGGACCAGAATATTTTCGGATGTCTTTTCGCATCTCTGCAATTTTCATGAATCCCCAAGACGACCAATTTTCAGGATGTTTGTATTCGCAATCATAACAAGGATAGATATCTCCAGAAATTCGCCATAGATTTCCCATTGGTTCTGCCCATTCCCAAGGCTGATTGTCTCCCCATTCGCAGATGCTGAAAACGATTGGCTTTCCTGCAATTTTAAGAGCATTACTCATGGTATTGTAAGCTTCTTTTGCTGTAATTCCTGCCGTATTGCACCAGTCATATTTCAAAAAATCTATGTTCAAGCTGGCATAAAAACGAGCATCTTGGTATTCATAACCGCGGGTTCCAGGATAACCGGCACAGGTTTTTGTTCCAGCGCAATTGTAAAGTCCGAATTTCAAACCTTTAGAATGCACATATTCGATAAGCGCTTTCATTCCGCTAGGGAATTTTATTGGATCAGGAACTAGATTTCCGTTAGCATCACGTTCTCTTGTCATCCATCCGTCATCAAGAACTATGTAATTATAACCAGCGGCAACCATTCCCGAAGAAACCATAATGTCGGCAGTTTCCTTGACTAATTTTTCATCTATATGGGTTTCAAACGTGTTCCATGAATTCCAACCCATTGGCGGTGTCATGGCAAGACCTTCAAATTTTCCTCCATCTTGTTTATGGGTATTTCCTTGTCCAAAACCAGCAATAGAAAGGCTGAACATAAAAAAAGTATATATTATTTTTCTCATTAGAAATGTATTAAAATTAAACATTCCCTGAAGTTTTCAGGGAATGCTACACAAAAAAACTAACTCAAACTTTATTTAATTTTTATATAAAACCAAAGTCATCAATATAAATTACATTTCCAGCACCAGAAAATTCTTGTACCCATATTTGGGATAATGTAGTCTGTGCAGTAATTTCAGAAACTGGAATAGTGAAATCAATCCATTGACCCGCAACTAAATCAAGAACTTTACCGTGAGAATCGTCTCCATTAAATACAATTCTGACTTTTCCTGTAGTTTCTGCATAAATTGAAACTTTTACGGCAGTTACATCAGTTCCTAAATTTAACGTAGAGCCTGAATATCCGATTTGTAAAGCTGACCAGCCTTCTGTCACTCTTTTTATAGAATGGGTTCCGCGTTTTACAATTGCAGTATTTGCCAAATCTTGGGTTCCTCCCCAGCCTCCCCATAGCTGAAAGCCTTCGCCTAAATCATCATCATAAATAATACGTTTGAAGCCAAATGAACCTGGAGATTCTGCAATTCCGCCAGCAGTTTCTACAAAAATTTTTGCCTGAACGACACCTGCCGGAATTTCTACTTTAATTTCAGTGCTTGTTGAAGACACAATTACAGCTTCGATTTCATCAAATTTCACGGAAAGGAGATTATCAAAAACGACTCCTTTTATGGTTACAATATCGCCTATTCCACCTGCAACTGGATCAAAACTTGTAATTTTTGGTTCAGGTTGGCCGATTATGAAATCGTATTCAACAATTTCAGTAATGGTTTCAATTCTAATTTTATCAGAAGTTCCTGGATTTTGAAATGGAGTTTCTTTTGGAATTGTGACAAAAATAACTTTGTCAGTTACTAAGGTTGGATTAAAATCTGCTTGAACTTCATTAAAAAAGATTTTAGTCATTTTTGAAAATCCAGATCCTTTGATAATATACATGTTTTCTACAAAACCTGTCGTAACCAAGGAATCATTAATTGCTAAACTTACGCTATCAATTGATAAACCGCCAGATGTAGCATTATCGTCAGAAGAACATGATGCTATGCTAATAAAAATAGAAGCTAACAACAGAACTCCAAGAAAGCATTTATATTTAAAATTTTTCATAATTATTCTATTAAATTAATTGAAATTGTAAGGTACTGGTGTTTGCGCCAACATTGGATTTTTTATTACTTCTCCTGAAGGATAAGGAAGTACAAAATCACTTGCCGTAACCCCTGTAATATAGACTGCATTGTTTTTATCGCCTCTATTTTGAGCCTGAACAATAGCAATAGCTTTGCTTCGAGGAATTCTTCCAAGGTCAAACCAATAGTCACCTTCATAAGCTAATTCTACTCTTCTTTCATGTAAGATTTCATCTTTTGTAAAAGATACTTTATTTCCTAAACCGGCACGATTTCTAACTGCATTTAAAGAGCTCAAAGCCTGAGCATCAGATGTTGTTGTTGCATCGCCAAGAATTGCTTCTGCATGAATCAAAAGCAAATCTGCATATCTCATTACATAGGTATTGTTGGCCATCATTCCGTTCGAACCTTGTTGACCTGCAGCTTGACTTACCTTTCCTACAACATATTTTTTAATTCCTGATCCAGATACTTGTGCATCAATATTATTTGGTACTGTGAATCCAGGACCATCTGCAGTTGTGATATTTGGATAAAAATCACCTGGAAGCATATAAGTTTCTTTTCTTCGGATATCACCAGTTTCAAAAATAGTCATCAAATCTTGAGAAGGTGCAAAAACGCCTCCATAAGTATTTTCATTGATATAAGACGAATAAGCAAATTGTGTGTTAGCACTATTCCCTGTACCATAAACACCATTTGTCCATTGAAAAGCCATGATAGATTCTTCATTGTTGTCATTTGATGTAAGAAAAAGATCTCCATAGGATTTTGACGACAATTGCGAACCTCCATATAATTTGAACTCACCACTGTTAATAACCTCTTCAGCCATTGCCTTAGCAAGAGAATATTTATTTTGAGTAAGATAAACTTTTGCTAGAATTGATTTTGCAGAACCTTTCGAAACATGTGCATTGTCTGCATAATTCGATCCTCTTACTTTTTCAGGAAGATTTTCAATAGCAAACTGAAGGTCATTCTCTATAAGAGTATAAACATCTTCTATGCGATTTGAAGGAAATTGAGGTCTATTGATAAAGTCAGCATTGTTTTCAATAATTGGGACCGGCCCCCAAAGCCTAACAATATAAAAGTAAGCTAGGGCTCTCATAAATTTAGCTTCCCCCATTGTTTTATTAAAGGCAGCATCGCTAACATTTGGACCAACTTTTTCAGGAAGAATATTGATTAAAGAATTAGATTGAGCCACAACCGCCCAGCAAGACATCCAAGCGTTTTCAATTTCAGAATCACCTCCATTTGCATTAAGCTCTTTTAAAGTATTGACATCACTTGAATAAGAAAATCCATTTCCTGATGCGATTTCACCAATAGCATAAAAGGCTTTGTTATGAAAATTGAACCAAACTTTTCCATAAAGTCCGTTGGCTGCAGCTTCAAGTTGCTGATCTGTATTATAAAAAGTATCAACACTATAATTATCTTCTGGTGGCCTGTTTAAGAACTCATCCGAACAAGAAGCAAGTCCGGCAACTATTCCTAAGACGATGACAAATTTTAAACTTTTAATATATTTTTTCATTGTAATTTTAATTAAAATTCAACATTCATACCCATTGTAAATGTGCGAGGCGTTGGATAACGACCGTTATCGATATTCATGAAAAGCGCATCTTGGTTAAAAGAACCTACTTCAGGATCATAACCACTGTAATCTGTAAACGTATAAAGATTTTGAACACTTGCATAAATTCTCAATCTAGATAATTTCAATTTTGAAATGACATCGGTAGGTATTGAATAACCTAAAGTTACATTCTGAATTCTTAAATAAGAACCATCTTCTACATATCTATCAGATATTTTATTATTTGGATGACTCAAAGCATTTGTTGGTCTTGGTAAACTTGCGTCAGTATTTGTCGGAGAGTAAAAGTCAATCGCCTCGGCCAGCTGATTAGTATAAAGATTGGCATTTAAAGTTCCAGCTCTTCTTGTAAGATTCAAGATATCATTGCCTTGAGAACCTTGTACAAAAATAGAAAGTTCAATCCCTTTGTAAACAAAATTATTTGTAAATCCGTAGGTAAAATCTGGATGCGGATTTCCAATGAATTTTAAATCTGACACATCAATTTTACCATCATTGTTTACATCTTGGTAAATGGCATCTCCTAATTGAGGGGCATTCCCATAATAAGTTGGAGCTCCTACTAATTGATCAGCAGTTCTGAAAATCCCTTCATAATGATGTCCATAAAATAGTCCCATTGGCTGTCCAACAACTGTATTTGTTACAGGAGCAGTCGTGAAATCATTCAACTGGATATCTTTTTGCAAAAATGTTCCATCTCTAATTTCAGTTACTTCATTTTTATATTTCGAAATAATTAGGCTTGAGTTCCAAGAAAAATTTGAACCTTGTTTAGTTGCATACGTTAAAGTTATATCTATACCTTTATTTTCCATTACCCCAATATTAGTATAAGGAGCGCCAACTCCTCCATAATAAGGATTTCCACCTGTCAACATCAGACTCAAAGGCAATTGATATAAGAATTTTTCAGAATGTTTTTTATAAACTTCTACCGTAGCTCCAAATCTTGAATCAAATAAGGTGAAATCAATTCCAACATTTGTCTGTTTTGATTCTTCCCATTGCAAATTAGGATTGCTGTAATTTGAAACCAAGAACGCACTTCCAATTCCGGTTTGGGAAGTATTTAAAGAACTTCCATAAAGATAATTTGGAATTTGCTGATTTCCAGTTTCTCCATATCCTACTTTAAATCTAATGTTGTCAATATATTTTCTAGTACTTTCCATAAATGACTCATTCGAAAGTTTCCATGATGCCGAAGCTGCTGGAAAATAACCCCATCTATGGCCGTCTGCAAATTTTGAAGAACCATCAGCTCTCATCGATGCGGTAACACTATATTTATTGTCAAAATCATAAATTAGTCTTCCAAAATAAGAATATAATGCCTGGCTACCTAAATAATTTGAAGTTGGAATAACCATAGAAGCATCAGCTACGCTAATCGTCTTAATGTCATTACTTAAAAAACCTCTTGCTTCAAGAGCGGTACCTTTCCATCTTGATTCATTTGCTTCTTGACCGGCTAAAATTGTAAGCCCACTTTTGCCAAAATTTGTTCTATATGTCAATAGATTCTTTAAGTTAACTGAATACCAGTCTTGTTTTCTAGTGTTTAAAACTGCATTTTCATTACCAGCAACACCCCACTCATAGGTTGGCAAAAATTCAGTATTATCACTAAACTCTGCGTTTGCGCCCAATTCGAAACGATATTCTAGACCTTTGAATAATTTTGCTTCCGCATAAAAATTACCTAAGAAATTTTTACGCACCAGTTTGTTCGTCTTACTTAAGGCAAGCGCCACCGGATTTACAAAAGAAATATTACTATTATTAACTGGTGGACCAGCGAATGAACCGTCAAAATTTCTAACAGGAACGTCAGGAGCCATTAGCAGTGAAGTACCAACAATTCCATTTGACTGCCCATTCAAAGTCAGCGTTTCGTTTGTAATACCCGCAGAAATATTGGTACCAACTCTAAACCAATTTTTTAGTTTAGCATCTAAATTAGTTTTAAAAGTATATCTTTTAAAACCAGAGCCGATAATTGTTCCTTCTTGATCTGTATATCCACCAGATACATAATAAGTTATGCCTTCTTTACCTCCAGAAAAAGCCAATTGGTGGTTCTTTAAAACTGCTGACTTATAAATTTCTTTTTGCCAATTTGTACCGCTTCCAAGTAATTCTGGATGTGCAAATTCAGGCCTCCCGTCTTGATTGAATTCTTCAGCCATTGCATTTTGCAAGGTTGCATATTGTTGAAGATTCATTGTTTTTAATAACTTAGACTGTTCTTGAATTGACAAAAAAGTATCATACGTTATTTTTCCAGTTCCCTTTTTTCCTGATTTTGTAGTAATTATCACCACACCATTTGCTCCACGAGAACCATAAATAGCTGTAGCAGAAGCATCTTTTAAAATATCCATCGACTCAATGTCATTTGGATTCAACATGGATAAAGGGCTAACCGCATTACTTCCCTGATTGCTGAAATTGCTTCCCGCAATCGGCGTCCCATGTGTAGATTTATTTGTTGCATCTCCCGATATCGGAATACCGTCAATTACATATAAAGGTTCGTTAGACCCAGTCAGGGAAGAAGCTCCACGAATCTTAACAGACACAGCACTTCCCGGCTGTCCAGAGTTATTTGTAACCGTCACGCCCGCAGCTTTTCCTTGTAACATCTGATCAAAACTCACTTGAGGAATATCAGCAATATCTTTAGCTTTAACACTGGAAACAGATCCATTTACATCTCCTTTTTTCTGTGTTCCATATCCAATAACAACTACTTCTTCAAGACTTTCAGTATTGTCAGCCATTACAATTTTGATTATTTTTCTGTCGTTTATTGCAACTTCTTGGGTTGCAAAACCAATAAATGAGAATATCAAAGTTGCATCTGAAGCTGCTGCAACTGTAAACTTGCCATCAATATCAGTAGTTACGCCAACTTGTGTATTTTTTACGGTAACTGAAACGCCAGGCAATGTCAATCCTTTTGAATCAGAAACGACACCACTTACAGATTGTGCATTTAAAGAATTAATTGAACCAAAAAGCACCAGCATAAATAGCATTATGCCATTGGATGTCCATTGGTTTGCATTGAGTAATGACTTCCTCATAATAATTAGTTATTAGTTATATTTAGTAAATCTTAAATATTTAAACATTAAATTCATATATATGTAATTAAAATGTCTAATTATTGACAAAAACAAATTTACAGGAGATGTTAGCAAAACGTTAATATTATTTTATCATTTAATGATAATATTTCCTCTAACGTTTGCGTAAATAATATAAGTGATTAGAAATATCAAACAAAACATGATTACAAAACATTAAAAAACAATGAATTGCATCTTTATTTTACATATCAAAAAGTAAAAATATTCTGTAAAATAAATTAAAGAAAGCGCTTCAAACCATGAAACTCTTCACGGTATTGGCTGGGTGTTGTATTTTTTACGCCTTTAAAAATTCGATTAAAATTGGCAATATTATTAAAACCCGATTTGAAAGCAATTTCTGAAATACTCAAATCTTTCTCAACAAGCCATCTTGCCGCATATCCAACTCTGATGATATTTAAGTAATTGACAAAGGTGGTTCCTGTTCTTTTTTTTATAAACCTGTTGAAAGAAACCGGACTCATGTTTGCCACGCCAGAAACGTCTTCTAAAGTTATTTTATTAGAGAAGTTTTTTTGCACATATTCATAAACCTGCTTCATTTTATCGTCGTCTTCAAAAGTATCATAATCAACTGTATAAGTAGACAAAAGCCTTTGATTCCTAGAGTTCGCCATATCATGAAGGATAGAAATTATCTCTAAAAAATAATCCATTCCGTCCAATCTGGAGATTTTTACAATGCGATCTGAAAGTTCTTTCGCTGTTTTTTTTGAGAATAAAATTCCGTGTATCGATCGGTTGAACATATCTTTTATCGGCATCATGATTCTTCTGGAAAGCAACGTATCATCAAACAGATCATTGTGAAACTGAATCGTGATTTCGTGGATTTTTTTGTTTCGGCAATTGTTTAACTCCCAACCGTGGTATAAATTGGGTCCAACCAATACCAATTCTATTTCATCGATTTCCTCGATATGATCCCCAACGATTCGCTTTACTCCTTTTCCGTTTAAAATAAAATTGATCTCATATTCAGGATGAAAATGAATAGGAAAATCAAAGTTATCCTTCATTCTATCAAACACTAAAAAGCTATCTCCTTTAGAAAGTGGCGGGATTTCGCGATAAAATTTGTTCATTGGATTCATATCGGTAATTTTGAGTGCAATTATATGATATAAATTTGATAAAATAATATTAACCGTAATTTATTTGGTAGACTATCTTTGAACTTTAGGAATAATTTGCATCCTAAATATTTTATTCTTAAAATTTAATTGTCAAAATATTACGAAATTCACAATATTTAAATCATTTGGCTGAAATTGCTAAGTCAATTTAAATACCTGATTTCCAAAGAAAATAAAATCTATGAATCAAAAAAAATATGTATTCCTAGCCTATCTTTTTGCCTGCATTTCTTGCAAAACCATTGCACAACAACCCGCTCCTATTCAACTATCTGATACAAAAGCAACTGCCGAAACAGTCAATTTATTCCAAAATTTGAATAAACTCAAAGAAAAAGGCTTTATGTTCGGCCATCAAGATGATTTAGCTTATGGCGTCAACTGGAAATATGAAGCTGGAAGAAGCGATGTAAAAGACGTTACCGGAGATTATCCTGCCATTTATGGTTGGGACCTGGGCGGTCTTGAAAAAAATCAAGAAAAAAACCTTGACGGAGTTCCTTTCAATAAAATGAAGCAGTATATCAAGGAAATTTATGATCGCGGTGGCGTCATAACGATCAGCTGGCATCAAGACAATCCCTTGACCGGAAAAGATGCTTGGGATACGACTCCAAAATCGTTAGCTTCCGTCTTACCTCGAGGCAATAAACATGATAAATTTAATGCCTGGCTTGACAAATCGGCTAAGTTTTTTCTTTCCTTAAAAGGAAGCGACGGCAAATTGATTCCAATTTTATACCGACCTTATCATGAATTGACAGGAACTTGGTTTTGGTGGTGCCAAAATAACGGAACGCCTGAAGAATTCAAGACGTTGTGGAAATATACGGTTGATTATCTGAAGAAAAAAGGCGTGCATAATTTGATTTATGTGTACAATACTTCAGATTTCAAAACCAAAGAAGACTTCTTAAAACATTATCCTGGAAACGATTATGCCGATATATTAAGTTTTGATACGTATCAATATGAAGATCCTTCGAAAAGCAAAAGTTTTGAGCAAAATGTAAACAGGCAATTTTCGATAATTGATGAAGTTGCCAAAGAAAATAACAAGCTGATTGCTTTTGCCGAAACAGGTTATGAACAAATTCCATACAATAAATGGTGGACAGAAACTTTGATGAATTCCATCGGAAAATACAAGATTTCTTTCGTTGTCGCTTGGAGAAATCACGGCTATAATGAATACATGAATCCGCCAAAAATGCATTATTATGTTCCATATAAAGGGCATCCGAATGAGCAGGATTTCATAGACTTTTACAATTTAAAAGAAACGTTGTTCCAATCTGAAGTAACCAAAGAAAATTTATATAAAAAATAAGATCTAATTCTCAAAACCCTCAACTCAAAATATGAGCGAAAAAGTAAGCTTAAAAGAAAAAATAGGATACGGTCTTGGAGACGCGGCTTCTTCAATGTTTTGGAAAATATTCAGCATGTACCTGATGTTTTTTTATACGGATGTCTTCGGATTAGCGCCCGCAGTCGTTGGAACGATGTTTTTGATTACTCGAATTTGGGATTCTTGTTTTGATCCAATCGTTGGAATCATTGCTGACCGAACAAAATCCCGTTGGGGAAAATTCAGGCCTTACCTTTTGTGGGTTGCCGTTCCTTTTGCCGTCATCGGAGTCATGACTTTTTATGTTCCTGATTTTGATGAAAAAGGAAAAATAATTTATGCTTACATTACTTATTCTTTGATGATGATGGTTTATTCCATGATTAATGTGCCTTATGCTTCTTTGCTTGGCGTAATGTCTTCTGATAGAAAAGTGAGAACGACTTTATCATCTTACCGTATGGTTTTTGCCTTCGGCGGAAGCCTTTTGGCACTTTGGCTTTTGGAACCATTAGTACTTTATTTTGGAGGCAATTTGAATTCAAAAACGGGCTGGCTGACCACAATTATAATCTTTGGAGTAATCACAACTTTATTCTTCTGGGGCTGTTTTTATTTTACAAAAGAACGCGTACAGCCAATCGCTGATGAAAAAGCAAACTTGAAGGAAGATTTGAACGACTTGCTAAAAAACAGGCCTTGGTGGATTTTGTTAGGTGCCGGAATCGGAGCTTTGATTTTCAATTCCATCAGAGACGGTGCGGCAGTTTACTACTTTAAATATTATGTAAGCAACACTGTAAGCTATAGTTTCAACATTTTTGGAGAAACTTTTGCCATGACGCCAACATCCCTTTACTTAGTTTTAGGACAGGCTGCCAACATCATCGGAGTAATTGCGGCTACACCAATTGCAAATAAAATCGGAAAGAAAAACACCTTTTTTGGAGCCATGGCTTTGGCCGCAATCTTAAGCGTAATTTTCTATTTCTTCGGAAAAGATGATGTGTTTTTAATCATGCTTTTCCAAGTATTAATCAGCATTTGTGCCGGATGTATTTTCCCACTGATTTGGTCAATGTATGCCGACAGTGCCGATTATTCTGAATGGAAACAAGGAAGACGTGCGACTGGGTTGGTATTTTCAGCTTCATCCATGTCGCAAAAATTTGGCTGGACCATCGGAGGTGCCGCAACCGGATGGCTTCTAGGATTCTATGGATTTCAAGCCAATGTCGAACAAACCGCAGTGACTCAAAACGGAATACAATTAATGCTGAGCTTGCTTCCGGCCGTGGCCGCAGTGATTTCTGTATTGTTTATTCTTTTTTATCCTTTAACAGAAGAAAAATTACAGACAATAGAGCAAGACTTAAATGACAAAAGAAATACAATAAATTAATTACAGAATACAGATTATGACCGCAATAACAACCTCCCAAATTTTCCAAGAAAGAAAAAATAAATTGGAAAATGAACACCAGCAATTGATCGAAAGAAAAAATGAACCGCAAGCTGTTGCTGGAAACGGAATCTTTGAACGTTACCAATATCCTGTTGTAACCGCAGCTCACGCACCTTTGACTTGGCGTTTTGATTTTAATGAAGAAGCAAACCCGTTTTTGCAGGAACGTATTTCAATCAACGCAGCTTTCAATGCCGGAGCGATGAAATTCAACGGCAAATATATCCTTTGCGTTCGTGTGGAAGGTGCTGACAGAAAATCATTTTTCTCGATTGCCGAAAGCCCGAATGGTATTGACAATTTTAAATTTTGGGACAAACCGGTTGTGATTCCTCAAATTGAAGGAAATCCAGATACAAATGTCTATGATATGCGTTTGGTACAACACGAAGACGGCTTTATCTACGGAATTTTTTGTACTGAAAGAAAAGATCCGAATGCGCCAAAAGGAGATACAAGCGCTGCAATTGCAAATGCGGGAATTGTCCGCACTAAAGATTTATTGAATTGGGAAAGACTTCCTGATTTGATTTCAAACACGGGCCAGCAACGAAATGTGGTACTTCATCCAGAATTTTTAGACGGAAAATATGCGTTGTACACACGTCCGCAGGATGGTTTCATCGATGTTGGAAACGGTGGCGGAATTGGTCTTGGATATATTGATGACATGAAGAATCCAGTTGTAAAAGAAGAAAAAATTATCTTCGGAAAAGTCTATCATACGATTTATGAATTAAAAAACGGACTTGGTCCTGCTCCAATTAAAACGAAAAAAGGTTGGTTGCATTTGGCACACGGAGTTCGAAATACTGCCGCAGGTTTGCGTTATACTTGTTATGTTTTTATGACCGACTTGAATGACATTTCAAAAGTAACTCACGTTCCTGCTGGACACTTTTTAGCTCCAGAAAACGAGGAAAGAGTCGGTGATGTTTCTAATGTAATTTTCTCAAACGGATGGATTGAAGACAACGACGGAACGGTTTTTATCTACTATGCTTCGTCTGATACCAGAATGCACGTTGCCATTTCATCCGTAGAAAAATTGGTAGATTATGTAACAAACACGCCACAAGATACTTTTACATCTGCGGGTTCTGTTCAAAATATTATCAAATTAGTAGATAGTAATAAATCGTCGGCACTATAATTTTCAAATTTAAAAACTTTGCGAAACTTTGCAAAAAACTTAGTATTCTTTGCGTTAAAAAAACAAAATGTCCAAAATAAAAACCCTTCATACCGAAATTTCAAAAGAATTAACTTCCATATTAAAGTATTGGAGTCAAAATGCAATTGATGAAAAAAATGGCGGTTTTATCGGACAGATTGATTTTGAAGATAAAAAACACGAAGACGCTGAAAAAGGTGCAGTTTTGCATGCCAGAATTTTATGGAGTTTTGCTGCAGCTTTTAAAAAGACAAATGACCAGAAACATTTTGCGATAGCAGAACGAGCTTTTGACTACATAAAAAATAATTTCTACGATAAAAAACAGGGCGGTATTTTTTGGAGCCTTCATCACGATGGAAGTCCAAAAGATACCAAAAACCAGATTTACGCCATCGCTTTTGTCATTTACGGCTTGACTGAATTTTATGCTATTTCTCAAAACGAAGAAGCGTTGGAATTAGCCAAAAGTCTTTACCAAAAAATTGAAGAACACAGTTTTGACAAAGAAAACAAAGGCTATTTCGAAGCATTTAATCAAGATTGGACTCCGATCGAAGATTTACGCTTGAGCGAAAAAGACGCCAACGAAAAAAAGACGATGAACACGCACCTTCATATTGTGGAAGCGTACGCCAATCTTTATAAAGTTTGGAAAAATGACGCTTTGAAAAATACTATCGTACAGCTTTTAGAAACCATCGGAACGCATTTTATCAATCCAGAAAATTGGCATTTGAAACTTTTTTTTGATGAAAACTGGATTGAAAATCCTGATGTAATTTCGTATGGACATGATATTGAAGCCGCATGGTTGTTATTGTGGTGCGCAGAAGTTATCGAAGACGAAAAGCTGATTCAAAACTATAAAAAATATGCTGTCGAAATGGCTCGAGTAACTAAAGAAGGACTCGATGAAGACGGCGGATTATGGTATGAATTTGATCCAAAGAAAAATGAAATGATTGCCGAAAAACATTGGTGGCCACAAGCAGAACTTTGGATCGGAATGGTTAATGCCTGGCAAATTTCAGGCGATGAAAACTATTTCAAAATTTTTGAAAACAATTGGAATTTCGTCAAAAAACACATTCTGGACACTAAAAACGGAGAATGGATTTGGGGAATCAATGCTGATTATTCCAAAATTGAAAAAGACAAAGCTGGTTTTTGGAAATGTCCTTATCATAATTCCAGAGCTTGCCTTGAAATTATGGACCGACTTTCTTCTCATTTATAAAATTTACAGATGAAAAAATTCACTTCAATCGGCTTGCTCCTATTTGGATTTTGTGCTCATTCGCAAACCAATTTGATTAAAAATGGTGGTTTTGAAAGCGAACTTTCTAATTGGCGTGGCGATGTTGCCGTACTTAATCCTTATGATAAAAAAGCAGGAAATAATAGCTGTCTGATTAATCAATTTGTAGGCAAAGAATGGAAAGGAATCGACCAGATTGTAAACATTCCAAAAGAAACGTATGCGATTGAATTTAGCGTTTGGATCAAAGCTGATAATATTGAAGAATTGTCCGATAAATTCAGTTCAGGATTGATGAACATTGAGCTGATGACGTCTTCAGAAAAAAATATTTCTTATGAAAGCATTGCTTCTGTGGTGGGAAGCAGTCCTTGGAAACTATACAAAAAAACAGTAAAACTTACGGAAGAAACTAAAAAATTTCGGGTAATGCTGGCATTGGCAAAAACTTCAGGTTCTGTTTATTTTGATGAAGTAAAAGCGATTCCGATTTCTCAAGAAAGTTTTAATAACTTGATGGAAAGGGAAACGGAAAGCCGAAAACCAATCGTAACTTCCGCTTCTGAACCAAAAAAAGAGCTTTTCTCTAATGGAAATTTCGAAGACGGATTAAAAAATTGGCGAGGAAATGCTTCCATAAATTCTAGCATAAAAAAAGAAGGAAACAATAGTATTTCTATAACTTCTACAACGAATGACTGGGTTGGAATTGACCAAATTGCTGATCTTCCTGAAAATGCTTCGACTTTAAATATTTCTCTTTGGATTAAATCGGAAAATATCAAACAAGGCAAAGATGTTTGGAATAACGGACTTGTTACCGTAGAATTTTCGAGCGATGGAAAGACAAAAACAGGAGAAGACCAAAATGTCACTTTCGTAACCGGAACTACAGATTGGACAAATTATAAAAAGTCTTTAAAAATTCCTTCGGGAAGCAAAAAGTTTCGTGTAATGGTGGCGATGGGTTTCGCTACAGGAACTATGTTTGTTGACGATATTGCTATTTCAAGCCATTAAATTAAAACTATAAATTATGAAAAAAATACTTTTACTTGTTACATTTCTTTCTTTAATTTCCTGTGCTTCAAATGCTCAGAAATTTATAACCGTGAAAGGAAATGAATTTTATAAAAACGGAAAACCGTATCATTATATCGGAACCAATTATTGGTATGGTTCTTTGATTGGCACAAAAAATGGTGACAGAGAACGCTTGAAAAAAGAGCTTGACGAATTAAAAGCAAACGGAATCACAAACCTGAGAGTTTTGGTTGGCGCTGAAGGTGGCAAACAAGATTTTACCGTTACTCCTGCCCTTCAAACTGAACAAGGAAAATACGACGAAAACCTTTTGGACGGATTGGATTACCTTCTTTCAGAAATGGGAAAACGCAACATGGATGCTGTTTTATATCTGAATAACAACTGGGAATGGTCTGGCGGGATGGCGCAATATTTAGAATGGAACGGAAAAGGAAAACTGCCAAACCCCAACATTAAACCGAATACTTGGCCCCAATTTATGGATTATGTGAAGCAATTTCACAGCTGTGAACCGTGCATGAAAGCTTTTGAGAATCATATTAAATTCATTTTAGGCAGAACGAATAATTATACGAAGAAAAAATACACCGAAGATTCTGCAATTATGGCTTGGCAGATTGCAAATGAGCCAAGAATTTTTACGGCAGACAACGAAGTTGCTTTCACAAAATGGCTAAATTCTGTCGTAGATTTAATTGATAGTTTAGATAAAAATCACTTGATTTCTACAGGTTCTGAAGGGAAAGCGGGTTCAAATGATGATATTAAGGCTTTTGAAAGAACACATAAAAATCCGAAAATTGATTACCTGACCATGCACATTTGGCCAAAAAACTGGACTTGGTATAAAGTTGAAGATGAAAAAGGAACAACGCCTGTTGCTATTGAAAAAACATTGGCTTACATCAACGAACACATTGCCGTGGCGAAAAACTTAGACAGACCCATTGTTTTAGAAGAATTTGGTTACCCGAGAGAAAAAGAAAGCCTTTCTAAAATAGCATCCGTTGAAAATAGAGATACTTTTTACAAGGCTATTTTTGAAAGATTGGCGTCAAGCGTAAAAAACAAAGAAAACTTTACCGCTTTGAATTTTTGGGGATATGGAGGAATCGGAAAAAACAACCCAGAAGACGGAAAATGGAAAAAAGGTGACGATTTTACAGCTGATCCGCCGCAAGAACCGCAAGGCTTGAATTCTGTCTTTTCTAGTGATAAAAGCACTATGGAAATGATTAAAGAATATAATTCGAGATTTTAAAACCATTTAAAATTTATAGTAAACCGAAGTTGAGCGCTTCGGTTTTTTTATGCTATAAATTACGCTAATCTTTGCTCAAAATATTTCAAGAGTACTTTACAAGAGCACAAAAACTTCTCATATAAAGCAAATACATGGTTAACTACTGCTTTTTTTCAAGTCTTTGGTCGTTGCCTTAATAAATGCTTCCTTATCTTTTTTTACTTCTTTGAGCATTGCTTTTCTTTCGGCTGGAATATCAAAATATTTCTCAGCCCAAAGGTTAATCTCTATCATTACCGGAACCAAATCAATTCCTTTTTGGGTAAGCTTGTATAGTACTTTTGCTTTACTATCTGGATGTTCTGATTTTGTTATGATTCCGTTTTCTTCTAAAGTTTGCAATCTTGAAGCTAAAATATTTGTCGCTATTTTTTCATCCGATTTCAAAAAGTCTCCGTAAGTACGCTGTTTTGTCATCATCAAATCGCGTACAATAAGCAACGACCATTTGTCTCCCCAAACATCCAACGAACAACTAACCGGGCAATTTGACCTTTTTTTCTTATCTGCCATAAAATATTCTTTAAATTCACTTGCAAATCAAAAGTAGTTTGTATATTTGTACTTGCAAAACGCAAGCAAAAATACAAATTATATATTTAATCACAAACAGGAATTTAACTAAAAATTTAAAAAATGAAAACATCAGGAAATACAGTATTCATTAGTGGCGGAAGTGCCGGAATTGGTTTAGCCATCGCTAAAAAATTAAGTGCGGCTGGCAATAGAATAATCATTAACGGACGTAACGAAGAACGTTTAAAGAATGCATTAATTGAGTTGGATCATTCTGCAGTTGCCATACAAGGCGATTTATCGGTTGAATCTGATAGAATCAGAATCGCAACTGAATTAAAATCAAATTACCCTGATGTAAATATCATCATCAATAATGCGGGATCGGCTTTTATGAATCCTTTGGATGATTTGAGCAACAATGCTGCCGAGAAGGCTTATCAAGAAATTAACACCAATTACATCAGCATTATCCATTTTACCTCGCTGCTATTGCCACAACTTTTGCAACAAGAAGAGGCTGCAATTGTCAATGTTTCGTCTATAGCTGTTTTCCGTTCAAATAAATACCTTCCTACCTATTCTGCTAGCAAAGCTGCATTGCATAGCTATACACAAGGTTTGAGAGACACCTTTGCAGAAAACGAAAGACTGAACGTTTATGAAGTATATCCGCCTTTGGTAAATACCGAATTTTCAGTAGAAATTGGCGGGGCAAATGGCATTCCTCCATCAGAAGTAGCCGATGAACTGTTTATCGCTTTGGAAAAAAATCAGTTTGAAGTACCTGTCGGCGATACTAAAAAAATTCATTCACTGATGAACCCTATTTCAGAGCAAGTTCCCCACTAATTCATCTTGGCAATAAATTTCAAAAACGAAAAAATGGACATTAAAGGCAAAACAATATTAATAACAGGCGGCGCTTCGGGCATTGGCCTTGAGGCTGCAAAACAGTTTTTAGAACATGGTGCAAAAGTTATTATCACTGGAAGAAATGAACACAAACTAAATGCTGCAAAAAAATTATACCCTAATCTGGTTGCCATAAAAAGTGACGTAGCCAATGCAGACGATGCCATTTCTCTTTTCAACCAAGTTAAAGAATTGGGTGGCATCGATATTTTGTATAACAATGCGGGTGTCGGTGTTCCTCCAATAAATTTAGGTATCGCCAATGAAAAACATGAAAAAAGTGCAACTTATGAAATGAACATCAATTATTTAGGTGTTATTCGTTTGAACAATCTGTTTCTGGAAATACTGAAAGCAAGAAATGAAACTGCCATAATTAATACCACATCCATACTCAGCATTGTGCCGTCATTGTTAGAAGCGACTTATTCGTCAAGTAAAGTTGCATTGGCATTTTACACAAAATCGCTTAGGGAGCATTTGCAAATCATCAATAGCAATGTGAAAGTATTTGAATTATTGCCACCACTAGTAGCCACTGAAATGACTGCAAGCAGAAATGATAAAAAAACAAGCACCGAACGTTTGGTAAAAGGATTGATCGCTGGATTAAAAAAAGACCAGTTTACCATTCGTGTAGGCGATACTAAATTGGTTTATATACTGAACCGATTTTTTCCTAAATTGACATTTGGTTTAATAAATCCTGAAAAAGATAGACAGTTTTTAAATTCTTAAGAAATGAAAGCATTTACTATAAATAAATACAGCAAAGAAGGCAAGCTTAATTTAGTTGATCTGCCCGAACCTATTTTAAATGAAAATGAGGTTTTGGTTGAAATTCATGCTGCAAGCGTAAATCAGTTAGATGCCAAAATAAAATCCGGCGAGTTCAAACTTTTACTTCCATATAAATTACCTTTAATTTTAGGTCATGACGTGGCTGGAATAATAACCAAAGTCGGATCAAAAGTCAGTCGGTTTAAAGTAGGCGATGAAATATTTGCCAGACCTGCCGATTTCAAAATTGGGACATTTGCAGAATATATTGCTATCAATGAAAAAGATGTCGCCTTGAAACCCAAAAATATTTCCATGGAAGAAGCGGCTTCTTTTCCACTAGTTGCTTTAACGGTATGGCAAGCGTTTGTTGAAAAAGCAAATCTCCAGAAAAGTCAAAAAGTGCTTATTCAGGCAGGTTCTGGAGGTGTAGGAACGATAGCCATTCAGTTGGCAAAACATTTAGGCGCAACTGTCGCCACAACCACAAGTGTTGCTAATTTTGAGCTGGTAAAAAGTTTGGGGGCCGATGTGGTGATTGATTACAAAATGCAAGATTTTGAAACGATACTCAAAGATTACGACTTGGTGTTAAACAGTCAAGATGCAAAAACGCTTGAAAAATCCTTAAAAATAGTAAAGCCAGGCGGAAAAGTGGTTTCTATATCAGGTCCCCCAGACACTGATTTTGCTAAAGAAACCGGATTATCCTGGTTCATGAAAGCAGCGATTTTCTTTTTAAGCAGAAAAGTAAAAAAACAAGCAAAAAAACTAAATGTAGATTATTCATTCTTGTTTATGCAAGCCAACGGAAAACAATTATCAGAAATTAGTTCGTTGATTGAAGCCGATATTATTCGTCCAGTTATAGACCAGGTTTTTCCATTTGAACAAACTAACCAAGCAGTGTCTTACGTAGAAAGTGGTCGTGCCAAAGGGAAAGTTGTGTTAAAGGTTCGATAACCGCTACTATTTTTAATGGAAATTCTAAAAAAAACTCTCGAATCGCTTCGGGAGTTTTATGCTTGGTAACGGATGAACCACTTCAATAATTCTCTATTTTTCGCGCCCCAATCCTCTAATTGTCTTTAAATTGGAATTAAATCATTTGCGATTTTTGTGAGTTCGTGATCTGCTTTTGGCGGAGCTTCAACCTGAACTGTTCGCTTTGGTAATCCTTTAGGGATGAAAAGACAGACGAGAAATATTGAAGTGCATAATGGGTAAGAGTATAAAATTGCAATAAGATATTTACAACGGATTTTTGCATACAGCTGAAGGTAAATTGTGAGGCTTTTCAAGATAAAAAAAAATCTATTAAGAACTTCACAATTGCTTGAAGCCATTATTGTAACCTCTTATTTTCTTTCCTTATCTTATATTCTTTTAGATATAATTCCAAAGGTTGTCTTTCATACTCTTCATCCTCAGCGGGATAACGTAAAGTTTTTGAAATTGTTTCAATTTGCTTTGCATATTGCCAAACAATGCTCTCCCCGCAGGGAACTATATTTGGCTGATTTAAAAAAACGTCATCTTTATATGCTTTTTCTGCATCGACTAATTTCCACCCATTTCCTTTCAATGCAGTTAGCAAGTCGTCTAAGAACAAAGCGTTAAGTAATGAGTGGTGAATTAGAAGTGTATGCTTAATATCTCTCCTAAATGCTAAATGTGCCAATGAATCATAATAGTTAGCTCTGTCCAATATGTGTTTTATATAGTACTCTTTATACGGAGTTAAGTCTGCATTTTTATTTTTGATTATCTCTGCAGTCATTTGTGCATCAATATACCAGTCAGAAGCGTCAATCGTTACGTGTCCATTTTTGTAACCTTCAATTTTCAACGCGACTCTCATGGAGTCTCTCTTTTCGGAAGTGTTTCCTTCTTTCAAGTAGGGAAATCTAAAGAGGTGAGTATAATTTTTATATGGCCTGATGATGCTGTCCCCTTTTTTAAAGTCTGCAATAAAAGAAGCGCTTGTTTTCAATTTTGAATTAAAATACAAATGCGAGTAAGAATGATTGCAAATTAAATGATTTTTTGAATCCCAATTATTCAGCAGAATTTTTCCACCCGGGCTATCCACTCGCATTCCACAAACAAAGAGTGCAACCTTAATTTTGTGCTTGTCGAGAGTTTTTAATATCATGCTGTCTCTTTCCCGCCAATTCAATTTTGGTGTTTCCGCTGTTGTTGGGTCGTCAATTGTAATAGCCATTTGCTTTTGCGCAAATGCTGAAATGGCAAGAAAGCAGAATAATACGCAAGACAGTTCAATTTTTTTTCTAATCATTTCTATTTATAGGATTTGTAATTCTGTATTGTTCTGAAAAAAAGTTGACCTTTTTTAAAGTTAAAAATTTAGCCAATTTACTAATATTTAGTCGGAGTTGAGAAGCTTTTTCAATTTGCTTCGGAATTTTAAAACTTACCTGCATTTGTACGAGGTTTTTTCTTCGATTTTTTAAATTATTTGCAGTATATATTTCAATCTTCGATTTTCAGATTGCGAAAATAGCTTGCGATGATAAAAAATTTTCACACATTACTTTCAGTATTCTAAACAACTTTTGGCAAGCATTTTTGGGAGCTGACCCGCAACCTTCAGTTTCTCGGAAACTAGCGAAAAACAATAGTACATTGAAGTCAACTCCATTTTTTTTATCTTAAAATTTAGCGTTTCAACCAAATGCAAAAACGGCTATCAAAGTAAATCCTACAGCCGTTTGTTCTATAATTACATTTCTTATTTCAACTCAAATTCTGTTTCCAAAACGTCATTAGAATTGGTTCCTACAAAGACTTTAAATATTCCGGGTTCTACCAGATAATTTCCGTCGTTATCATAAAATCCTAATTCTTTGTCTGTAAGCGTGAACGAAATTGTCTTGCTTTCGCCTTTTTTAAAATTCACCAATTCAAAACCTTTCAGCTCTTTAACGGGTCTTGAAAGGCTTCCCGAAACATCCCTGATATACAATTGAACCACTTCTTTTCCGTCATAATTTCCTGTGTTTTTTACTTCAACCGTAACTTTTACAGCTTCTCCTTTTGTATAAGATGTTTTGCTTACTTTTAAGTTGGAATAATCAAAAGTGGTATAACTCAATCCAAATCCGAACGGAAACAATGGCGTTTTTTCTACATCAGAATAATGCGACCAAAATACGTTTTTGTCACTATCGATAGGTCTTCCCGTACTATGCTGGTTGTAATAAATTGGCACTTGACCCACATTTCTTGGAAAACTCATCGGCAATTTTCCACTCGGATTGTAATCTCCGTATAAAACCTGCGCTACGGCATTTCCTGTTTCTGTTCCCAAATGCCAAGCTTCCACAATGGCAGGGATATTTTGACTTGCCCACGGAATTGTAAGCGGACGACCGTTATTCAATACCAAAACGATATTTTTATTGACTTTGTAAATTTCTTCTAATAATTCCTGCTGGTTTCCTGGAAGATCAAGGTTTGTTCTGCTTCTTCCCTCTCCGCTTTGAAAGCCGTGTTCGCCTAAAACCATTACCACAACATCTGCATTTTTTGCTGCATTTTTAGCCGCTTCAAAACCGCTTTTATCTGTTGTATTAAAAACCAATTCATCAAGAAAAGTAGTTTTTCCAATAGTCAAGTCAGAACCTTTTTCGTAAGTCAGTTTATTGTCTTTGTATTTTTGCATTCCTTCCAAAACAGAAACGGCAGTATTGTCTTCAGAAGCAATTCTCCAGCTTCCCAATGGACTGTTTTTATCGTTTGCCAAAGCCCCGATCAAGGCAATTTTTTGTCCTGATTTTTTTAAAGGAAGTAAATTGTTTTCGTTCTTTAAAAGCACGATCGATTTTTTAGCAACATCTAGAACCGCATCGTGGTTGGCTTTGTTTCCAATAGTTGCTTTTTCTCTTTTTTCATCCAAATATTTATAAGGATTATCAAAAAGTCCGAGTTCAAATTTTACGCGAAGAATTCTGCGAACGGCATCGTCCACCAAAGCCACGTCTATTTTTCCTTCATTGACTAATTTTGCCAATTCATATACATAAAGATTGGATTCCATATCCATGTCAGAACCTGCTTTTACCGCTTTTAAAGTCGCTTCAGCGCCATCTTTTGCAAAACCGTGCGTAATCATTTCACGAACAGAAGCCCAGTCAGAAATAACGAATCCATCGAATTTCCACTTTCCTTTCAAAATGTCTCTTTGCAAAAAGCTATTTCCTGTTGCCGGAACTCCGTTTAAGATATTGAAAGAATTCATCATCGTTCTGACTCCAGCGTCATTTGCCGCTTTAAACGGAGGCAAAACTATATTGTACAAAGTCGCATTTCCAATATCAACCGTGTTGTAATCACGTCCAGATTCAGCAAATCCGTAAGCGGCGAAATGTTTGGCACAAGCGGCAATTGTGTTTACAGCTGAAAGATCATCACCTTGAAAACCTTTCACTCTGGCAACGGCAATTTTGCTTCCTAAATAAGGATCTTCACCAGCGCCTTCCATAACTCTTCCCCAACGTGCATCTCTGGAAACGTCAACATTCGGACCAAAAGTCCAGTTAATTCCAGATGCGGAAGCTTCGTCAGCAGCAACTTGTGCAGACTTTTTTATGGCTTCCAAATCCCAGCTTGCCGCTTCAGCCAAGGGAATTGGGCTTAAGGTTTTGTAACCGTGAATTACGTCAAAACCAATGATAAGCGGAATTCCCAATCGGGTTTCTTCAACGGCTATTTTTTGTACCGCACGAACTTCTTTTACGCCACGAACGGTCAGCATAGAACCCACCCAGCCTTTTCGAAGATGTTCGTATTTCAATTCGGCCGAACCGCCTTTTGGCGCAGGTCCGGTTACGTCCCAAAATCCGTTGTATTGGTTCATTTGCCCAACTTTTTCTTCCAAAGTCATTTCTTTTAATAGAAGTGTAATTCTTTCTTCGATTGGTTTTTTCTTGTCTAGATGTGCTTTGTTTTGTGCGTTCATTGCTGTGATGGTAAAAAGGGAAAAAATTCCTGCTATGATTGTATTTTTATTTTTCATATATTTTATTTTTAACGAATTGCATTATTTAAACGTATTTTTTTGCAGTTTGCATGGCACGCAATGGTCGGAATGATCCCAAAAATTCACTGACCTTTCTCCATAGCCCCGATTGGAGAAAGTAGCTTTTTGTTCTGTGGTTCAGAACAAAAACTACTTCGGAAAGCGGGACTGTCTTTTACTTATAAATCACTTCCGATTCTGCTTCAAAGAAAAAAACTATTCGCTAATGAAGGCTGAAGCTGGAAGATTTGCGCTGTTTAAAACGTCAGACTGCGCTGTGTTTTTCCATGCGAATCGTACTTTTTTCGGTTCTTTAACTGCTTTAGAAATAACTTCGATTTTATTATTTTTTATTTTGGCCTCAGCTGGATGAAAAACATTGTCGGTTCCGGCAACTTCAAAAAGTATTGTTTTTTTGTTCTTGAAATGCAAACCTTCAGCATTTTCAAAAGTGATGAAAATAGTATTTTTTTGGATTTCAATAGTCTTAAAAAGCGGCCCTTCAGCAATCGTATTTCTTGTTTTATATTGTTTTTTCAAAGCGATTTCTGCCAAGCGATTTCCAACAGATTTTTTATCTTTTGGATGAATGTCATCAATTGTCGAAATATCTGAAGTTATCGCCATTCCAGTATTTTCAACCATTTGCAATGTTTTTCGCTGTGCATTTTGAACTTCGACACCGCCAAAATGATTGTCTCCATATTGGTATGGCGCAATTTGTACGAAGTAAAACGGAAAGTCTTGATGCCACTTTTCACGCCATGATTTTATCAAGGAAGAAAGTGTCTTTTCATAGTTTTGGGCTCCGACATTGCTCTCGCCTTGGTACCAAATTGTACCTGCAATTTTGAATCCTACCAAAGGATTTATCATGGCATTAAAAGCACGACCTGGAGAATTCGGACCGTATTCTGTGATACTTAATTTGTTCGCTGATGCTGTCAAAACAGGATCATTTTTAATGGTTTCTTCGGGAATCCAGATTTCGGCCGGCGTTCCTCCCCATGAAGAATTTATCAATCCGATTGGCACATTTTTTAAGTCTTCTTGTAAATGCAAGGCAAAAAAATAAGCAACGGCACTGAAATATTTCATGGTTTCTGGTGTACATTCCTGCCAATTTGCAGGAAGATTTTCTTGTGGTGAAGTTGCTGTCAATTTAGGAACATTAAAAAATCTGATATTGGGATGATTGGCTAATTTTATTTCTTCTTCCCCATTTTTGATTCCCCAAGAAGCGTTCATTTCCATATTGGATTGCCCCGAACAAAGCCAGACTTCACCAATCAGTATATTTTTTAAAGTTATTTGATTGTAGCCTTTTATAGTAATTTCAAATGGTCCGCCTGCTTCTGGAGTTTTTATTATTAGATTCCAGTGGGCTTCATTATTTGGTGCTGTTTTATATTCTTGATTGTTCCAGCTTGTGGTAATTGTAATTTCTTCCTTCGGACTTCCCCAACCCCAAATTTTCACTTCTGAATTTCGTTGCAAAACCATATTATCTGAAAAGATATTCGGAAGAATGACATTAGCCGAAACTAAATTGGCAATAAAGAAAAATAATAAAATATATTTTTTCATGTGAACAGTTTAATTATAACTAAGAATTTATTTCAAAAGCTTTTTCAAAAATGGTTCGTATTGTTTTGCCATAATTTTGTGATCATCAGCATCAGGATGCGTGGTACAACCATGCGGCGTAACCGCTGTAAATTTGAAAATTTGGATGGGTTTTACTTTTTCATTTTTAAACGAATCTTTTATCTTTTCTAAGCATTCAGTGAAAAATTGGTCTTTTTCGCCATTGACCATAGGACTATTTGCCAATACAATTTGCACATTTGGATTGTGTTTGTAAAGCATTTTCAAGAACTTTACATAATTGGAAACAAATTTTTCAGCGCTAAATGGCTTTCTTTCTTTGGTTCCGTCGCCTTCAGAAAAATCATTTGTTCCTAAGGCAATGCTGATAATATCTGGCTTAAAGTTGAAATTATATGGTTTTGAAGCGTCATTATTCAAGTATAAATTTTCGTAAACATTTGGCATAACGGGCTCGGTTTCGTCATTCCAATTTCTATACATTCCCATTCCAGAAACGGAACTTAACTGAAAATCAACGCCCAAATCTCTGGAAAGAACTGGCCCGTAAGCTAGATAAGCATTGTGCTGATCGAACCACTCGCCTTGTCCACACGGAATTTCTTTGGTATCATTTCCCATTCCAGAAGTGATCGAATTTCCAATGAATTCTATCTTTTTCTTTTCTTTTGTAGCAGTTTTAATAAGTTTTGTCTTTGCACCATTAAAGAGCACTCCGCCTGTAGAAGCTTCTGTCGCCTTGAAGATTTTAAGCGTATGTTTTTTATTTGAAGCTACTTTTATTGGATAATTTTTAAGCTGGTTTTCAACACGAAGCCTCCCTATATATTTCCCATCTAACTCCAATGAAACATAAGCGTGATGTCCGTATTCATTTTTAGATTGCAACGAAATTTCACACGAATTCCCAGTAAAACTGAACGTTATCGAAGAAGCGGCGCTAATCAAAATAACCGAATTGTCGGCTAATTTTTCTGTTCTTCCTTGCGATATATAAAACTGATTATCAGATTGTTTTATTTGAGAAAAACAAAAACTTGAAACAATCAGAAATAGAAATAAAAGCGGTTTTTTTGTGAATTGCATAATTTATAAAATACATTTTTGTAAAGTTATTAATTATGAGGATTTATGATTGTATTATAATATCATTTTGATGTATAATCTTTGCACTGAAAATCACTTTATGCAATGTGAGTTTACATCTGTAATTAAGAAAAACTGATTTGAAGTTTGGCTTGGCTAGTTTTTTTTGATATTTCCCGCTCCTTCAGTGCTCGTTGTGAAAAATATTCCGCAAGTTTCATGGAATAGCATTTGTAAACTCAATTTTAATCTTTCTACCTGCCTAGAAAATATGAAACCGGGGGTGATAACAAAATGTTGAGAAAGTCAAGCCACATTTCAAAGTTGATAACACCAAAATTGCCAACAATTCAGATTCAGTTCCAATTTAGCTATTTCCAATTTTTAATATGCTTACTTTAATCCTGATGCGCCCGTCCATTATCAAAAAATAAATCCCATAAACTTGTAGCTTATAATGAATTTTGACAATTATATATTTTAATATACAAACTAAAAATAGTTTACAAGCAATTAAGATTAAAAAATTAAATAAATAGATGCCTTGTGAAATTTTTATTTCAAAATTATATTTTACCTTTTTTACGCTTACTGCCAAGGTATAAATTCTTTACAGCAATCAGATTAAAGCTAAAATTAAAATGCAAAACCATTACTTGCTCAAAATCTTTTTTGTCACAAATTCACTAAAGAAGAAATCCCTATAAATATTTCCAATCGGGATTTCATTTTTCCCAATATACACAGTATTGTTATCTACAGAATCAATTTTTTTCGCATTGATAATATAGGATTTACTCACTCTCACAAACATATTTTTTGGCAACAAATCGTGGATAGTTTTAATATTCATCAGCGTAATCACTTTTTGATTTTCGGTATGCATGACTACATAATCCTTTAAGCCTTCAATAAAAAGGATATTGTTGAAATGAACTTTAAACATTTTGCGGTCAGCCCTGACAAAAATGTAATCATTGGCAATGTTTTCAATATTATTGCTTGTATAATCAGCTTTTAGCAGTTTGTAATAGACTTGTGCTTTTTCGACACCTCTTTGAAAACGATCCAGTTTGACTGGTTTTATAAGATAATCAATTGCGTCTACTTCATAACTGTCGGTAGCAAATTCATTAAATGCAGTAGTAAATATTACAAAGGTTTCTTTAGAAATAGTCCTTGCAAATTCTATTCCGTTTACTCCCGGCATCTGAATGTCCAGAAATATTAAATCGACAGTATTATTTACCAGGAATTTCGTGGCAGCATCTGCACCGTTGAAAGACCCGATTGATTCTAAATTGTCGGTTTGGTCAATCAATTTTTGAATTGCCTTTCTTGCCAATGGCTCATCATCTACTATAATGCAGTTCATAATTATAGTTTTAAAGTTAAGGTAACACTATATGTTTCAGGATTATCTTCTATTTTCAGAAGATATGATGACGGATACAGCAATTCTAATCTTCGCTTGATATTTGCTAATCCTAAACCTCCCGATTTACTGACAGCTTTTAGAATGGGCTTTGAATTGATACATCTGAAAAAAAGCTTATTATTTCTAACCTCAAAAAATAAATTTACATAGGATGATTTTGCCGAGTCATTATTGTGCTTTACTGCATTTTCTACAAAAGAGATGAATAGCATAGGCGGTATCTGAACGCCATTCAGATCACCTTCCTTAGAAATCAGGACATTAAAATTATCGCGTCTCACTTTTTCCAGCTCTAAAAAATCTTCTAAAAAATGGATATCAGAAGTCAGGAAAACCTTTTCTCTTGTACTGTCATATAATTGGTAGCGTAACAAATCGCTTAATTTAATCAAAACCTGCGAAGCCTTCTTTGGGTCATCTTCTACAAGCACATTGGCATTATTAAGCATATTGAAAAGAAAATGCGGATTGATTTGATTTTTCAGCTGTTCTAGTTCAGCGTTGGTTTTTGCAAGCTCCAGGTCGTGTATCAGTTGCGCATCAGATATCCATTGCTGGAATAATTTAACGGATGAAGATGCAACGATAAGCACCATGATCATAAATGAAAAGGTAATAAAGCTAATATAATCATCTTGATATGGCAGTAAATTGGGCTTAAAATAATAAGAGGCTGTCCTCATGATACTATATGAAATAATCATGCCCGCCAATACAGACAGACTATAACTCAGATATTTTTTCTGGAACAAAAATTTAGGGACAAAAAAATACATATTGCTGTAAGCCAATAACAGTACCTGAAAAAGAGTAACCGCTCGGTTGTAGGTTTCGGTAGGCTCCAAATAGTCTGGCGGACTATAATATAAAACAATTATGCTAAGCCCAATTAGTATCAAATGGCGATACAGCCGATATTTTTTTGAAATAATAAACTGAAGCATCAAATTGGTATCCATCGTCTGTTTGTGTAAAGTTTTGCTCATGCGCCTATTTAGATTTCATACAAATGTAGCAACAAGTACGAAATGCAAATTTATACTATACAAAACTACATTTATTATATACAAAAATTGGCTTTACAAATAGGCATTACTTCTAAACACCCATCATTAAATAAATAATCGTCTTTCAATAGATACAAAAATCATAGCTCACTTGATATATAATTATTTTAAAAAAGCCTTGAAATACCCTAAAAATAGGGATGCTTAATTTATTTGATAGATGCGATACATGCTTTGTTATAGAAAATAATCCATTTAGTATATATAAAAATAATAGGGTTTTGCAAGATGCTACTTTAGCCAAAATTGTAGTAATTAATTCAAATTTTTAATCAATGAAAAGCAAAATCCAGTATGTCATTTTTATTGCCCTCATGAATGTAAACCTGTCGCATTCACAGGAGAAAGTTACCTTGAGCGGGACAATTGCCGACAAATCAAACAATGAAACGCTTATCGGTGCAAGTATTTCTATTCCCGAAGCAAACATTTCTACCACAACTAACTCTTACGGATTTTATTCTGTCACGCTACCGAAAGGAGAATATACTTTCGTCATCAGCTACACGGGATTTAATACCATGGAAGAAAAAATTTCTATCACTGAAAGCACGAAAAAGAACTTTATCATGCTTGGAAGCAGTACCGACTTACAAGAGGTGCTGATAACGTCTAATGTCACGAAAACCAACATAAGGAAAGCTGAAATGAGTACGAACAAGCTTTCTATTGCGGCAATAAAAAAGATGCCTGCGGTACTGGGTGAAGTCGATGTGCTGAAATCAATCTTGCAGCTTCCTGGCGTGACCAATGCCCAAGAAGGTGCTACTGGTTTCAACGTTCGTGGCGGTTCAGTTGACGGCAATTTAGTAATGCTCGATGAAGCTATCATTTATAATACTTCCCACCTGTTTGGATTTTTCTCGGTTTTTAATTCTGATGTTATCAAAGATCTAAAGCTGTACAAAGGAGGAATTCCTGCTAATTTTGGAGGAAGAATATCATCCGTTCTTGACATTTACCAAAAGGAAGGAAATAATAAAGAATACCACGCAACAGGCGGTATTGGGCTTATATCGAGCCGCCTGCTTTTCGAGGGTCCTATCGTAAAAGAGAAAAGTTCCTTTGTTGCAGCTGGAAGGGGTTCCTACATGCACTTGTTCCTAAAGCTGGCTGACGAGCCCAACTCTGTTTATTTTTACGACCTGAATGCCAAGCTCAACTACAAGCTCAATGAGAACAACAACCTTTTTGTCTCCGCTTACTACGGTTACGACTATATGAATTTCAACGATGCGCTGATAAATGACTTTAGCAACACATTTCTTAACTTGAGGTGGAACCATATCTTCTCAGACAAGCTTTTTTCAAACGCATCGGCCATATACAGCGATTACGATTATGCA
>Ga0247731_1000018_pt1 | contig 129773 bp, 96 predicted proteins | sample UWRJL088202R2_FD_180938 | JGI IMG/M metagenome (GOLD analysis project Ga0247731, IMG submission 180938) | Plant litter microbial communities from Arlington Agricultural Research Station in Wisconsin, United States - UWRJ-L088-202R-2 | ecosystem: Environmental > Terrestrial > Plant litter >...
TGGGTGCGGATGGGGCGTGCCTTGTAGTCGTAGAATACAGCGGTCTGGTCGCCGGAAAACTCGCCCTCGCCGGTGAGCACCCTTGTCCAGGTTCCCGTCGGCAGGCCCTTCACATCTGCCAGCACGGGCTGCGACTCGACAGACGCGGGAAAGGCAACGGCATTCGGGTAGTCGTAGTCGTCGTAGTAGCTGATGCCCAGCAGGTAGTAGCTGCTGGTAGGGAAAGCCGTATTGGTATACCCTGCGCTGATATTGTCTATCGTGCCTGATCCGCGCGATTCCCAGAGTACCGAGGCGCCTGCCATGAGTATCTGCAGGTTGGCCCGTTCCGGAGAGTTTGCCTGGTGGCCGTTGTACCACCCGGTATAGGCGGTCCTTCCGAATACGTCGTATTTGGTTATGTTCCATCCCGCATTGGCTCCCCCGAAAGGGGAATAGGCGGGCCCTGTGGCCACCACCCTGTCAAGCTTGTCATACACGATAAATTCCCACTGCTTTCCCGGAAGCTTCTTTTCGGCAAGGCGGTTGCGGCGGTCATAGCGGTACTGGTAGCACAGCCCGTCCAGGTCTGACTGGCCCGTGCTCCCGTCAGAAAGGGGCGGCATGACAAAGGAAAGGTTCCCGAACTGGTCGTAGGCATAATAGGTATCGTGCCAGGAGCCGGAAGAGGTGCCTGCCGATACCGATTCCCCGTAGGCCCTTTTCAGCACCACGCGCCCTTCCTTGTCCCTGAACTCCTGCACGGTGTGGGCGCTGCCGGAAGTCCAGTTCTCGTCCTTCGTGACGGTCTTGTAGAGCTGTCCCGCCCCATAGTGGCCGTCCTGTGAAAGCGTGGCAAGGTAAAGGCCGGAGGCGGCGTCCAGCACAGAGCTGGCCCTGTAGCGCTTCACTTCCGATGCTCCGTTCGCCTGGTATTCCGTCCTGACGGTATGGTCGCTTTCCCCTGGCAGGGGCATTTTCCAGGAATTTCCCGGCGCCGCCTGCTTGAGCACCCTGTCCAGCGGGGAGGCCTCGAAAAGCTTCTCGCTGTAGGGGTTTTCGGTATTGCCGTAGGCGGGCGTATTGTAGAAGGCCATGGTTTCAGCCTGGGCGTTCTGGCGGTAGTCGAGCCCTGCAGTTGCCGAGGCATAGGCGAGGTACTCGCGGGACTGCCGTCCCAGGTCGTCATATTCGATGTGGGTCACGATGCTTTTTCCGCTGGCCGACTGGTTGCCGGCCACCTGCTGTATGGGCCTTCCCAGCCCGTCGAGGTAGGTGACCTGCTGGGTTGCCTGCGCGGGCTGCGGATTGGGCAGCGGTGTGGCCGTGGCCTGCTTGTAGGCGGTGGTCTTCACGTAGTTCCTGTCCTGGCTCTGGGCCGCGGCCAATATCGGAAGGAGCAGTGCCATAATTGCTATTTTTTTCATTTCGCTGTCTTATTGGTTCTTGTAATGGTACTCGTTCTCGGTGAGCAGTTTGCCGCTGCTGTCGCGCACGGCCTTGAGCCTGTTGAAGGCGTCGTATTCGTAGGTCGTCCTGTCGCCCTTGGGGTCGGTTGCCGAGACCATGCCGACAAGCGGCCTGTGGGTAAAGGTGGAGGCCATGGCGCCCGAAAGGGAAGGATGCGCGCGCAGGGCGTCGAGCGCCTGCAGCATTGCCTGCTCCGAATAGGGCGAGGCATCAGAGGCCGCCTGCACGGCGTCAACCAGGTTCGCCGGAATGGCAGCATAGGCGATGTTCTCGATCCTGGCTACCGGAAGCGACTTGCCGTAGCCCCAGACATAGCAGGTCTTCATGCCGTCTTCCTGCTGCACTTCCAGTGGCTTTCCGTTGGAGGGGTCCACGGCGTTGTAGCGCACCCTGGTTTCCAGAACGCCGCTGCCTTTGGACGATTGGACGATATCGGGAAGTATCATTTTTCCAGTTCCCGGATCCCAGTCCTTGAAAAGGGTACGGCTGCTTGCCAGAAGTTCCGAGTTCCGGAAGGATTCCGTCATGATGGGCTCCGAGACCCTGTTCTGTGCAGCAAGGCCTGCCTCCCCAGTGTCAGGGGCATAATGGTATCGGGTTTCCAGCACGCTGCCGTTGTCGCTTGTGGTTTCCTGCTTGCGGGTCAGCTGGGTATGGTACGGGGACTCATAGAAGAAGTCGGTCCTCTTGGTCACCGCCCCGCTGTCGAGGTAGTCGGTTTCTTCTGTGAATTTCGTGTTGAAGATGCCTCCCGCTATATAGGTCACCTCGAATTTGTAATAATTTCCTTGGTAGCCAATCTGGAAGTTTGTATCACCGCCACCTTCTAGAGGCTTGGGCAGTGACAAAAAATACTGCTTCATGCTGTTTACGTGGGACTTTGGGAGATATCCTTGCTCCATTTCAAAGGTGTCTGGCGGATAGGCTGGGTCTGTATGGCCCAATCCTAGAAATGGAGGATAATTATATGCAGTTATTACTTCTTTTGTCTTGGAGTAGGTGCCGTTCTTTAATTTGTAATAGGCCGTCCTTTTCGGCCTCCCGCGCAGCCACCCGTTGTCAGCCTGAATTGGAAATGGCCTTTTATGAAATCGGCCTTCATTCTGAGAAGCGGTAAACTCATATTCGATCTTCTGGTTTCCCGAAGCGGATTCTATATATTCCGTGACCGCAGAATAGCCGGCATGGCTTGTGGGTCCATTGGTAAAAGTATGCAGCGGCGGCCCGAAAGTAATAGCCCCGGTAGGGCCGTCAATCTGTTCAAAATAAAAAGGAAAGCCGAATAGCATGCCACTGCTGGTATTGCTTCCCAGTCTTTTGTATTCATAGCGTTTTGCCATGCTGTTTCCCTGGCCGTCATCCAGCACGATCCTCCTGATCCTACTGCCACCCACAAACATTTCGTGTCCTGGCTGGACAGATTCTTCGAGCCATGCCATTCCAACTGCAAACTCCGGGAAAGGTCCCGTCCTGTTCTTGATGCGCTGCGCCCTGAGGTGGTAGTTCCCCGATTTGATATTGGCAAGAAAATTGAACCCAGGAAAATTTAAGGCGATCGGGTTGCCGCATTCTGACCATGGGTCAAGGCTATAGTTGCAGACCAGCGAAAGGCTGAAGGGCCTGTCGGTATCCGACTGGATGGGAAGTTCCGTGCCGAATTGGGGGTTCGGGTGCGGTGTTCCCCCGGCGAGTCCCGGGGAGCTGAAATTATGGCCGTGAACATAGACCTGCGCATTTTGGCTTGAACTCAGCTGTGGCGCGCGGATGTCAAAGTTTTCGGAAATGTACACCTGTCCCAAGGTATTGTCTGTGGTAGAATTGTCCACAAAGTTAAAGGCTTTCGGAAGGGTAGGGTTCCTGAAAAAATTCACAGTCTCTATCATGAACCTGGGCATTGCCACGCTGTTCTGCTCGTATTCGTATTCCGAGCTGCCGCCGGCGGGATAGGTTATTTTTTTCAGCAGGCCTGCCTGCGAAAATTCAGGCCCGACTTCGCGGCCTCCATTGAGGTGGTAGCTGACTAGGAAGTCCATGGTGGGCTGCATGGAGAAGGGGTCGTAGGTATTTCCGTTCTGTCTCCCGTTGTAAAAGCCCCACCAGTCGATGGAATTGGAGAAGCGGCTCGGCAGCTTCATATCATTATAGGTAAATTCATGGGGAGGCAGCCATTTTTCCCCCGAATCATCCAGGGCCGACTGCCTCACCCTTTTCAGGAAGAGCCTTTTTTCCGGAGCGGAGGGATAGATAAACAGGACGTTGGAAACGTCGGTGCTTTCAACATACTCGTACTCCAGCTTGTGGGAGCTGATAAGGGCGCCCGACCTGTCGGTGACATTTATTCTTTCGGTGGCGTATGCGGACAGAGGCGAGGTAGCGGGATTGTTCTCTATATCCTGGCGGGGAGCCGCGCAGGGCAGGAATTCGATCTTTCCTTGCGGGAAGCTTATCTCCCTTAGGAAGCGCGTGGTATTGGTCGCGATCCCCTTCATCGACACCCTCCTTTTTTTTCCTGTTCCGGGACCCAGCATCCTGGGGTTGAGGTAGCCGTCGTAGATCCTTTTGGTATAGTGGAGCCTTTCGGAGCCGTAGCTGAACACGGCCCTGTTCCCCAGCACGTCGGCGATCTCTACCAGCGACCATTTGGCGGTATAGTCGCCTCCCGAGACGCTTCCCGTATACATGCCAGGTGGTGTGTAATTAGGTGTGCCTGAATCTTCACCAAAGAATTGGTAAAAGCTCGTGGATATGCTTTCGCTGGCTTCCCTTTCGTTGGTGAGCCCGTCGGCGCTGCGCCCGAAATAGTATTTCGTGCCCTTTGTGTCGGTAATCAGGAAGCCTTCGATGATGCCGGAAGTATTGCCGGTGTCAAGCTCTGTCACGGTGAGGTCGTCAAAACTCTGCAGGATGATCTTGCGGGTCGCCTGGTCAAAGAAGAACTTGCCGGAATAGCCGGCAACGCTGAAGCTGAAAATATCAGGATTGATGTCGAGAAGTTCATTGACATCATAGACATAGTCTTGATGAAAGGCGGCAAGCCTCTGGGGATTCTCGGTCATGCCGACGAATTTGTACGGGTTTGAAAAATAATAAATCTCATCGGGCCTGTCGCGCACCTCCCGGGTGACGGCCCCGCCCCCCTGGAGGTTCCATCCCAGGCCGTAGCGCGTGGCGACTTCCTCTACCCTTATGCCCTGCGCATGGTAGCTCAGGGCGATGGGCATATTTATGTTTCCCGAATTTATCGTATATATGGGCACCTGTATGGAGGGCAGCCCGGTATGGTAGGATACCGGGATGCTGATGTTTTTCTCGAAGGCGTAGACCTCCGGGCTGGAGGTGGTAAAATTCGGAACGGCATTCGACTGGCATCGCATCGCGTGGAAGCTCAGCAGCAGGATGGCGGTATAGATTGTTTTCATGTGGTCTTTATTGTTTGACTGTTTTTTATCTAGATATCGTATTTTTTAATTCTGTTTGGATGTCTTTACGACCTTGACCCCGTCGCTCTGCACTTCTGTCTTTATCTGTATGACGTAGATGCCCTCCGGATAGGCGCCGAGGTCTACGGGCACGGTCCTTCCCGTTACTGCAAAAACCTGGAGCTGCCTTCCGGCCAGGTCGTAGACGTATCCGGTTCCTCCCAGGAAGTCGTATCCGACGATTACGTTGGTAAACTGGCTGGTAGGGTTGGGCATGGCCTCTATGTATTTTTTCTTTTCTTTCTTCTTGTCCCTGTCGAGCAGCTTCACGACCCAGAAGTCGCTGCCGCCCTTTCCGGTGTTTCGGTCGCGGGATGCGGCCCCTTTCGAGGTTCCTGCCAGCAGGTAGCCCCCGTCGCGGGTCTCCACGGCCTTTCGCAGGATGTCCTCCCCGGAGCTTCCGGCTGTCCGGCTCCAGATTTCCTTTCCCTGGGCATCGGCCTTCAGGGCGATGTAGTCGTTTATTCCTTCGCGGTCCTTCTTCTTGGTGCCGAGGGCCTCGCTCTGGGCGTAGCCCCCGAGAAGCAGGGTGCGGTCTTCATTTTCCACAAGGGATGTGAGCAGGTCCGTTTTCCCGAAGTCGTGGGTCTCCTGCCAGAGGATCTCTCCCCTGGGATCGACCTTCAGGATCCAGAAGTCGGTGCCGTTCCTGGCCGATGCGCTCTTGTTGCCTCCTGTTCCCGAGTTGGAGCTTCCCGCCAGGACATAGTTCCCGTCGGAGGCCTGGAGCACGGCCTGGAGCTGGTCGTCGCCTTCGCCTCCGTAGGCCTTCTGCCACTCGGTGCTTCCGTCAGGGGAGAGCTTTACCGCAAAATAGTCGCCGATGCCGTAGCACTTCTCGGTCTTGTTTCCGGACTCGGGGGAGTTGGAGTAGGCCCCGACAAGGAATCCCCCGTCCGATGTCTGTATGGCGCTCCTGGCCTGGTCGGCATATTTCCCCCCTATGGTGCGCTGCCACTGGATGTTTCCCTCAGAATCGAGCTTTACGATCCAGAGGTCGAGGTTTCCGTAGCCGCCGTCCCACTTCCCGAAGGGGTCCCGGGCGCCCTTTGTCTCGGGGCTTTTGGCAGAGCTTGAGCTTCCTGCCAGCAGGAATCCCCCGTCGGAAGTAGGCACTGCTGCGCTGAGCTGTTCCTGTCCGGCCCCGCCGATGGTGCGCTGCCACTGCTCGTTCCCCCTGGCGTCGAGCTTGATGATCCAGAAGTCTTCCTTCCCGCGGCAGGGGTTCTTCTTCTGCGCGCCGGCCCCGGAGTCGGAAGTCCCTGCGAGCAGGAATCCGGCGTCATTGGTTAGCCTCACGGCCTGCAGCAGGTCGGCGCCCGTGCCGCCGAATCCCTTCTGCCAGTCGAGCTCTCCATGCTCGTCCATCTTCCAGACCCAGTAGTCCAGGTCGCCCTGGGGCGCTTCGGTCTTGTTTCCGGTCTTTCGCGAGAGGGAGTTCCCGGCCAGGATGAAGCCGTAGTCGGGGGTTGCCACGGCGTCGAAGAGGTAGTCGGCGTGCTTCCCTCCGTAGGACTTCTCCCAGAGGATGTCCTGGGCGCATAGGCTCCCGAAGGATAGGGAGGAAAGGAAGAGGGCGAGGGCGGTGTTTGCTTTCATGGGCTTGCTTGTTTTGTTTTTTTTAGCTTGTTTTGGCGCCGCTGCTTTCGGCCTCGGTATTATCCGGGCAATGATAGCGGCGGTGTTGGCAACAGGATTACACTAAAAGTGTAAAAAATGTTAAAATTAGTAGTGCCAGAATATTTTAAATAATGTATTGTCTTACAAATAAGAGTTAAAGGACAAAGCTATGTAATTAACTTTGAGCGTGCAATATCAAAATTTGTGTAGTAATAATTTGACACGCGTGTAGTGTTATATGTACAATAGAAATTAAATCAAACCGATAAGTCACTTAAGCTAACAATTCCCAATACATTTTTTTCGCTTTTCTGAAAAGTAAAGGAGTCTCCATGCTGGTTTGCAAAGCGAACAGAAACCAGTCCTATTAAAATACCATCGCCTTGAGGAGCAGTTGCATTCAAAATAAGATTTTCTTTCATAGCGAGCTGGTGTGGAAGAATATAGTTCTCGCTTAGTGCTAAAACTGCATCAGGCTTTTTTAAGTCTAGGCGCAAAAGCACCAGCTGCACTGCAGCATGAGAAGCGCTTTTTGGAAATAAAACAGGCACTGCGTTGGCAGTAATCGTCAAGTTGCAAGTATCCAGATCAAAAGAAAAATTTTGTAATACTGTGTTCAAATGGCGCAAGCGGTTGAATTGAAAATTTTCAAGAAGTTTTTTGCCAGTCACCGTTTGCAGTCCCGAATGGGCATTGCGTGCACCAAAGCCAGAACTGGTATCGCAGTTTTTAACCTTGACCAATAGCGATTGAATCCAATTATAGATATAAGGATCGGGAATAGGGGAGAGAAAAGGCTGAAGAACGGCCTTGATGGCCGAGGCCTGGCGTGCACAGTTTCCAAATTCAGTGCCCAGCTGTCGGGTTTTTTCATAACGTTCCTCGCTTTTGATGCGCGTGCCGTCAAACCCTCCCTTGGTTTGAATGATGTCTTTGCCATTACGGCGGTAGAAAACGTTGCCGTCAAGAAGGCCTTGGATTTTGATGATCCCAGTATTTTTTGCCATAGCTGTTTGGATTTGAATTAATAAATTGGCGTTTAATGCAAAAGATGCTTCCAAATATAAATATTTTTTGGACAGCATGTTGAAAATAATTACTTTAGTGTTCTGCTTCTAAAAAAAGACGGAATCCCGTTAAAATTATCCTTACAAATTATCCTTTTTAAGATAGCCATAGCGTGTCTGTAGCGTATCCATAGCGTGTTTAAGGCTAAGTTAAACCTTATTTGAGCTTTATAATAAGCACAGATAAGGTGAAATTGACTCATGGGTCAATCAGAGGAAAGGTATTCCAAATAGCACAAAGACAATCATTGTATATTCTATACAAGAAGTTGGCATTAGCCTCAAGCCGATAGCAATTTGTTTCAAGTTTTCTATAAAAAAGATTGAAAAGCAGTGCCAATTAAAAACAGAGAATCCCGGCACTCCTGCCAGGATCCTCCAACTATTCAAAAACAAATTAACTTACTTCTCAATAACAATGAAGTCAGATCTTCTGTTAGCCAGATGTGCTGCTTCAGTACACTTCACACCGTTTTTGCATTTATTGGTCAGGCGGCTTTCGCCATAACCAATCGCACTTTGGATTCTCGAAGTGTCAATTCCTTTTGAAAGTATATAGGTCTGCGTAGATTTTGCTCTTGCATCAGAGAGCTTCATGTTGTAAGCATCTTTTCCTCTCGAATCAGTGTGGGATTCGATCTTAATTTTTATGTTTGGAAAACGCGTCATGGCAAATACCACTTTGTCTAATTCTGCCGCCGCTTGTGGCGTAATAGCTGACTTGTCATAGTCAAAAAAGATAGGATTGATGTCTATTTTCTCTGTATTGCCTTGTTTTACAATCAAATCGTCATAATTGCTCAGTTCAAAATTGATGTCTTTGGTTTCCACTCCGTTTGTGCCGTTCGTGGATACCTCTTTCTGGTCAGTGCTATGGTTGGCTTTTGTAGCAGAAATTTTCAGCTTTCCATTGCAAGGAACAGCTACGGTATAAATTCCTAATGCATTTGTAGCAACAACAGCAGTTTCATCTCCAAATTGGTTCAAGACACGAATACTGGCATCAGCAATAGCAAGTTTGGTTTTGGAATTGACTACTTTTCCAGATACCAATTGGTTGCACGATGCTTTTTCTTTGGTAAAATAATAGATGTCGTCATCGCCTTTTCCCATAGACCTGTTCGAAGAAAAATAGCCATAGCTGTCAGTGGTATCCACGATATAAGAAAAGTCATCTTTGTTGCTGTTAATCGGCGCTCCCAGATTTCGAGGCTCTGAGAACTTCATGTCGCCATAAAACTTGCTTTCATAGACATCTAGGCCGCCCCAGCCAAAGTGTGCGTCAGATGAGAAATAAAGTGTTCCGTTGGTGAAGAAAGGAAACATGTCGTTACCGAGTGTATTGATGGTGGGACCAAGGTTTTTTGGTGTGCCAATGGTGCCATCGGCGGCCACTTGGCTCACATAAAGATCGGTTTCGCCATAACCTCCAGGCATATCAGAGGAGAAGAAAAGCCATTTCCCATCAGGACTTAAGGCAGGATGTCCTACCGAATAATCCTTGCTGTTGAAAAATAGTTTTTCGGGTTTTACCAATTTTCCGTTATCAATAGTGCCTCTCAAGATTTGAAAATTGTTAGTGCCTTCTTCATCATTTACCAGCTTTCTTTTTCTCAGGATATTGGTAGTGTAATAAACCGATTTCCAATCTGGGCTGAAGGACATCGTGGCTTCGTGGTATTTGCTTTCCGCATTGGGCAAAAAAGCAGTTTCATTAAAAAGACCGCCATTGACTGCATTTCTTTCTGCTAAATAGAGTTTCAAGAAAGGCTGTTTGTTCCAGCTATATAGCTTGTTTTTAAACTGCATTGTATCTCTGCTTGAAGAAAATACCACCTTGTCGCCATAAAATATGGCGCCAAAATCTGACTTGTCTGTATTGATGTCAAGATTGAAGATTTTATACAACGAGCGCTGTGTGGCCATGCTGTCGCGCTGCCTTCTTTGGTGGTTGTAGCCGGCTACGAGCTTTTCATCGCCTTTTTTGATCAGGTACTCTTTAGCAATGGCATCTGCTTTGTCATAATCTCCGACTCCTTTTAAAGATTCAGCATATCGAAGAAAGTATTTGTCCTCCATAGTTGATCCTTGGATTTCATGAAGCCTTTGGTAATATTTCAGGGCATTTCGCATTTCATCGATGAAGTAATAAGAATCTCCAGCATTTTTAAGCGTCTGCGTTCCCGGAGATTTTTCTTTCTCCATATATTCGTCATAAGCTTTGGCTGCATCTACATAATAGTAGGTTTTGAAAAGCTTATCGGCCTTTTTCAATTTGCTTTGAGCCGTTACAGCTGTAAAACTGCAAAATAGGCAAAGTAAAAGTATTTTTTTCATAAGCTTTAGTATTAGAAGAATCGAGGGGATTTGATTTGATTAGACTTTGGTGATAACTGGAAGCGCAATAAAATCTCGTGCGAACCGTCATTGTATTTGTTCAGGTCAGTCGTAGTATAGTCATAAGAATAGCCTACGAAGAAATTTTTATTGATTTGAAATCCTGCCAGAACACTCACAGAGTCGTCCCAGCGATAGCCCGCACCGATCGTAAATTTCTCTTGAATCAAGAAATTAGCAGAAACATCTAATGAAATCGGAGCACCGCTGACGCCTCTTGCCAGCATCGCGGGTTTGAATTTCAAGGCATCAGAAAAATCAAATACATAACCTGCCATTAAATAATAATGCAGTCTTTCTAAATCTACTGATTCTTGAACATCGTCATAATAGTCGCTTCTTATAAAGCTTGGGACAGAAGCGCCTACATACCATTTTTCTCCATATAAATAAGCACCTGCGCCAATAGATGGCGTAAACTTATTGTCAATGTTTGAATTCAAAAGCACATCAGAATCATCATAATAGCGGCCTTTTGACCAGTCAACATTCAGCATTCTAGCACCGGCTTTTACACCCAAAGCTAATTTTGTAGTGTAATTAAGCATCAAGGTATAAGAGAAATTGGCATCTAGATAGAGCTCGTTTGAAGGCCCCAGATTGTCATTGACTGCTGAAAAGCCTAATCCAATTTTATCATTGTTCAGCGGACTGTGAATTGTAAATGATTGTGTGGATGGCGCGCCATCGATCCCCACCCATTGCGAGCGGTGGATCAAGACGGCTTCCAAAGTTTCGGTCGAGCCGGCATAGGCAGAATTGACCGTGAGTGGATTGTACATGTATTGCGTATATCCTGGATCTTGTTGTGCGCTTCCTTTTATTGTCATAAAAAGCAAAAGGAAGGCCAGACTGATTTTATATATTGTAATTTTCATATCTTACTGTTTTTAATTGAAATTATCCTTTTGGAAATTAACGGACGATATAAATCCATCCTGTTTTAGAACCAGATCCGTCGCCCAGGTCAAGAGTATAATAGTAAGTTCCGGTTGGAAGCTTATTATCTTGATTGATAGGCGAGTTAACGTTTGCAGTTCCATCCCAAGTATTTTGGTAGGCTCGTGTTCGGTAAATTTCAACACCATATCGGTTGTAAACATTCAAGGTGTTGTTAGGATAATTCTCAATACAATCAATGCGGAACAAGTCATTGTTTCCATCATTATTCGGACTGAATTCATTATAGACAGTTAGGCACAAAGGCTCTGCAGCAATAGAAGCGCTATTGTTTGAAGTATCAGAATCAATTGGCGTCGAAGTCTCAATAGTTGCTGTATTCATGTAAACCCCAGTACTCATGACTTTTGCAGTAACGGTGAGCGTTGCTGATTGTCCTGCATTTAATGTTGGGATTGTCCACATCCAAGTAACTGGTGAATAAGTTCCTAGTGATGCATTCGAATTCACATATTGATAGCCGCTTGGTAGAGGCTCGCTGACGATTATGCCAGTAAATTGACTTTGACCATTGTTAGTCACAGTAATCATGAAAGTTACATTGTCATCAATCATTGGCGTCGGATTATCTACTGTTTTCTGAATTGTGATATCAGAACAGACAGCAATCGTGATATTTCGAGTTGCAGTATTGTTAGTAGAACATCCAGAAGTATTTGTAAACGAAACGCTTACAGTTCCGTTTCCAATAGCATTCCAAAGTACAGTCACGAAATTATCGTTTGCTTGACCGCCTCCGGTAATTGATCCTGAGGTCACTGTCCAAACATAGTTTGTCATTCCAGCAACGGTTGTATAAGTAACTGTTTCAGAGAAGCAAGCTTGATCACCACCACCTGTAATCTGCGGAGGATTGGTATCAAAGAAGCTAACAGTTATTGCCAGCCTTGTATCGCTTTCACAAGTTCCGTCAGTGAAAGCTACATAATAAATGCCTGCAACTAATGGCGTTGTTAGTGTTAATGGTGTTCCACCAGTTGGAGCGTTATAGAAAACAATATTTGTTTCGTTTACTTGCAAATCACCTACCGTTGGATTGTTTGCCTGACAGAATTCTTGCGTTGTATCGCCTGTTGTCGGAGTTCCAAGGCTGATGACGCTTACAGTAATTTCTAACCTGTTGATGCTTTCACAAGTTCCGTTTTGAATGGAAGCATAATAAATACCACTAGACAAAGGTGTTGTAGAAGCTAGGGCAGTTCCTCCAGTTAGACTGGTGTAGAAAACCACTCCGGTTTCATTCACTTGAATGTCAGCAACTGTTGGGTTTTCAGCTTGACAGAAAGTTTGGGTGTCATCAATTGTCGTTGGTGTATAAGAATCTACTATCGTGACAGTAATCGCCAAACGATCGTCGCTTTCGCATAATCCATTTTGCAATGTTGCATAATAAATTCCGTTAGCCAAAGGCGTCGTGCTTGCCAATAAATTTCCTCCTGTCAAGGCATCATAGAATACGGCTCCAAGCTCATTGACTTGAATATCGCCTACAGTTGGATTTTCAGTTTGGCAGAAATTCTGTGGATTGCTAGTCGTTGTAGGATTTCCTACTGCAGTTGTGCTTACCGTAATGGCAAGACGGACAGCGCTTTCACAGTTTTCAGCATCCACAAGAGCTGCATAATAACTTCCGTTAGCCAAAAGTGCTGTTGAAAGATAAGCCGTTCCTCCAGTCGGGGAAGGATAAAAAACTACGTTTGGCTGGTTTACTTGGATGTCAGCTACCGTCGGATTATTTGCCTGGCAAAATTCCTGAGTATCGTCAAGAGTTGTCGGCGTTGCCGGATTGCTGATCGTGATCGTTATAGCCAGTCTTTCGCTGCTTTCACAATCACCATCTTGCAGGGAAGCATAATAAATTCCTGCAGTCAGAGGCGTTGTTCCCGCAATCAGATTTCCTCCTGTCAGGGCATCATAAAATACTGCGCCAGCTTCATTGACTTGAATGTCAGCTACCGTTGGATTGTTTGCCAAGCAGAAGTTTTGGGAAAGGTCTTCTGTCGTAGGAGTTCCAGGATCAGTAACGATTATTGTAATTGCTAATCTAGTTTCGCTTTCGCAAATACCACTTAATATTGTGGCATAATAGATTCCATTCACTAATGGTGCATTGGCAGCAAAAGGATTTCCACCAGTTGCGGCGTCATAGAAAATAACGCCAGTTTGGTCTACTAAAATATCGGCTACTGTTGGATTATTATCTTGACAGAAACTTTGTGAAGTATTTACCGCTGTCGGAGGACCAACGGTTGTAATAGTGACTGTGATTTCTAGGCGGTTTACGCTTTCGCAACCAGTTATATCAATCAAGCTCACATAATAAATGCCTGCAACTAATGGCGTTGTCAGTGTCAGTGGCGTTCCTCCTGTGGAAACATTATAGAAAACCAAGTTGTTTTCGTTTATGTCTAAATCAGCGACAGTAGGGTTGTTTCCAAGACAAAAAGTTTGTGAAGGACTATCAGTCGTTGGTGCTTCAGGATTGCTGATTGTTACTGTAATAGCTAGTCTGATTTCGCTTTCGCAAGTTCCTGTTTGTATTGCCGCATAATAAATTCCTGCGATCAAAGGTGTTGTTGACGGAATCATATTTCCTCCTGTTAAGGCATCATAAAAAACAATTCCTGCTTCATTCACCTGAATGTCAGCTACCGTTGGATTGTTGATTTGGCAGAAGTTTTGTGTTGCATTTATAGTTGTTGGCGTATCAGGATTTCCTAAAGTTACCGTGATTGCCAATCGAACGTCGCTTTCACAATCACCATCGACTTGTGCTGCATAATAAATTCCTGCCGCCAAAGGTGTTGTTGGAGGCAATAGATTTCCTCCTGTCAGGGCATCATAAAAAATAACACCAGTTCCAGTTACTTGTAAATCAGCTATAGTCGGATTTGTAGATTGACAAAAGTTTTGTGTGTCGTCATCTGTTGTTGGTGGTTCAGGATTTCCTACGCTCACTGTAACTGCTAAAAGTGTTCCTGCAACGTTTAGGCAAGTTGTGTCGCTTGTTACTGCAATGTAATAAGTGTAAGGACTTCCTGCTTCAAGCAATCCGGTGATTGATAATGAACCGTCTGCTCCAATTGTGTAAGTTGCGCCGTTGATAACTGCGCCATTTGTAATTGGTTGTGTTGTGTCATTTGTCAAATAGTAGCTAAATACCGGATTAGTCAGCGTACTTATTGGTGTTATTTGTGCTGTGCTTCCAAGGCAAACCGTGTCGTTTGCAGCTTGAATATCAGAACCAATAGAAGCTGGATAAATTGTGAAAGTTATTGATGCTCTGTCTTCTAAAGCTGTTTGGCAATATTCAACCGAACTAACTCCAACATAATAGGTATAAGTTCCAGGAGCTAATCCTGTTAATTCTAAAGTTGCATCACTATTTGTAGTAATCAGCGTCTGCGTGGTTCCGTTAGAACTATACCAATAAAATATAGGATTTGTAAAAGTCAACGTTGTATTCAAAACAGCAGTCAATGTGGCTGCGCCAGTTGGGGAACAAAATGTGGTATCATCTCCGCCATTGATTTGAACATCTGAAATTCCTTCTTCAGGAGCAGTTTCTGTAACTGTAACTCTGACTGAGCCTCTAGAAAGGGATTGACATCCAAAGCGAACAGGTTGAATATAATAAGTATAAACTCCTTCAGGCAAGTTGTTTGGAATTGTATATGAATTTCCGGTAGAAATAATATTTCCTCCAGTTGCGGCATCATACCATATAAAAGTTGTACAAGCAATTGAATCGGCTTCCAAAGTAAGCGTTTCGCCTTGGCAAGCTGTAATTGCATTATTATCGTCGGCGCCTTCAACTTGCGTGTTTGCAACTCTTTCAACGTCATGAACTCGCAAGAAATCAAGCGCATTTACAACGCCGCCAAATCTAATTCTGATTCTGTCAAATGATTGCTGTGGTACAATTGTTAAAATTGCTTCTTCACCAGCGCCTAAAATTTGAAGATTTAGTAACGAACTTGAATTTGTAAATTCTGGTCCGGAAAGTGCATCATTTAAAAGAGGTTGTAATGATAATCCTGCAAGAACATTTGCAGTCAACAAGGTACCAGGTCTAGAGATTCTGATTTTTAATGTATCTCCAACAACAGAAGGTGTTCTGAAAACTACAGTCATTTCTGCCGCAGCCAAAATTCCTGCGCCGCTAAATAATGTTGCATACGAAGTTTGACTGTTGTCAATTGCATCAAAAGGATTGTCTACGCCGACTAATGCAGTCAGTGCGCCTACACCTAAATCAACAACTCCAAACAAAACGTCTTCTGCATCGTCGCCACAAGCAATTTGTGTTGCCGGAACATCATAATAAGCTTCATAAACTTTTGCGCTTTGTGCCACGCTTACTAATGATGAAACTACGATTCTCACTCCGTCATAAGCTTGTGGTCCAGCACCGTTTGATGGAACAAAAGTATATTCAAAATTATTTTGTCCCGGTAAAAGATTCAGTAAAGAGCCTGAAACTGATTGTAAGTTTCCAATATCTACTGGATTGCCGGCGCCATTTCTTTTTGTTCCTACGACAGAAAATCCTCCTGCCAATGTAACACCGCTATATTCAGATCCTAATTTTAAGGTAACTGGTGTTCCGGCTGCAATGGTTTGATTCCATTGTAAAACTTGCCATGTTGTCCCGATTCCTAAAATTCCCAGACCCGTTGTAATCGTTGAATAGGTTTGAAGATTTCCATCTGTTGCGCTTGCGACATTTGTTACGCCGCCAGTGATATTGCTTCCCCAGCTTTGTGTGTCAGCAAAATTTCTTTCTGTTAAGGGAGGACATCCTGCAGGATCTATTGCTGTCACAGAAACACTCCCGCTGGCAGAACAAGTTCCTAATGTAGTTATTGCTGTGAAAGTATAAGTTCCCGGCGTTGTAAATGGTCCAGCAACATTTGAAGCAAGAGCAATTCCTGTAGAATCATACCAAATTATTGGCGTTGCAGAAGTAGCGCTTAGAGTTACTGAATTACCTACTTGAGTCACTAATGCAGTATTTGCAATGGTCAATGTCGGCTGCGTATTTACGGTTACAGCTACCGGAACCAAACTTGAAATACAATCAGACCCAGTATTTACCGCTTGGATAAAGAAATTGCCGCTTACAGTTATATTTGATGCTGCTTCCGCAGAAATTGGAGCGCTTGCAGCATTAAAAAAAGCATAAGTTATGGATGGATCAAAATTAGTGATAGCATTTCTCAAGTTCACCGAACCACAGCCTACAAGAGGCGATGCAACTTCTACGGTTAAAACATTTGAGAAATTAACTGTAACTTCCTTCAGCGTATTTGCAGTGTTCTCACAAAGACCGTTTACTGTTAGTGAAATGTAATAATTATAAGGAGAATCTGTTGGATTCAATCCTGTAATTGTTAAGGCTCCCGTTGCCGGATTTTTTACATAAGTTACTCCTGCATCACCCGTATAGCCCGTTGTGATTTCTTGAGTTTTATTTTGATCTGTATAATATTTGATTGTTGCGCCGCCAATTGATGAGGTAGGGCTCAAAGTGATATTTCCTTGGCAGGCAGTCAATGTTGCCGGAATTGTAATATCCGCTGCAGTTGGAGTTGCAATAACTTGAACAACTACTGGCACTCTTCGAGATTCTTGCGTACAACCAGTTCTTATCGCAGCAGCATAAAATGTTGTTGTTGCATTTAAAGCTGTTGTTGCATAAGGAGTTCCCGATGGAAGCGTTGCTAAAAGAGTTCCTGCGCTGTTATACCATCTTACTTGATTCATTGCCTGAGTCGTAGCTGTTAGACTAGCTGTTGTTCCAGAACAAATGCTTACATTTTGTGTCACAGGATTTGAAATAGCAGGTGGTTTTGGAACACGCAAGACTTCGTATAAATCTAAACTTTGTGTAAGCTGCACGTTAAGCAAGGAAGAATAGCGTACCGTAATTCTGTCTGCTGGCAATATCGGGGCAAAAGGGATAGATGCGGTTTGGTTTCCTTGCAATAATGTCAGCAGATCTAAATTAAGAAGAGAATCGAGAGTTCTCGTGTCTACAACCGTCGTTCCGTTGGAAGCAACTATCTGAATCGTATTTCCAACTCCCAATGCCAACAAAGAAGGATCAACTTTTAATCGGATGTCAAATTCTTCGCCAGTTTCTGAAAGTCTATTGAAATAAACAGTTTGCTGTATAGAAGCATCAACAGCTAAAATGCCTAAACTTAATCGAGAGAAGTTAGTCAAATTCCCATCAATCGCATTTTGCGGATTTGTAACGCCAACACTCCCCAGATTTAATAAATCTAAATTGGTTCCATCGCCACTAAAAGCTGTATAAGAACCTAAGCCACAATCATCAAAACCAGTAACATAAAAGGACTCAAAAACCTGTAAGTTTCTAGTATTAAATAAACCTAGAAGGCTTCCGAGTCTGTTGCGAACTCTAATTCTGTTATAAGGTTGAGCAGGTGTAATGGCAATATAGAAATCTCCAGTTTGATCTGTGACGATTCGAAGTCTTTCTGTCGCAAATTCTCCAATATCTTGGCTGTCACCTTGAAGAAGTACATTTGTTCCATTTTTTGCTTGAATAGTAAATTCTTGATTACCGATGAGAACATCACCTAAAACCGAAGAAAGTACACCGCCTAAACTGCCACCAAGCAATGTTGGTAAAAGATTGTCTTGTGTTTGAATTTTCACATAGGAAGTTGTGTTTGCTGGTAAAAGTGTCGGGTAAGAAAGCTCCACATAACCTGAATAACCGCCTATTCCCGCTACTAATCCCGCACCTGCACTTACAGTTGCACTCGTTGAGAGATTTCCATCGACTGCGTTTGCAGAAGTTGTCGTATAAGTTTCGCTCACAATCTGCGTAGCATACACTTTAGTGCTTACTTGCGATCTGAGCGAACTGGTAAAAAAAAGCAATAAGAGAAGTGCCGCAAAATACCTGAGTGAGTACTTTGCGTAAAAAGTAAAATTAATTTTCATGAGCAGTTAATTTAGTTAATGAATAGATTGACCCCTGTATTGACTAAAAATTTTAGGTAATTCTTATGTTTTCTATCGTTTTTGTGTTAACTATTTAATTAGGAATATTTTAAGATTTGTTTTGTTTTGGATGTTTTTATAAATAGCATATATTTGTTTTGAATTTGATTTTAATTATATTTAATTAAGAGTCATTTTTGGTGCCCCACTACCAAAATATTATCTCAGACATCACATTTTTCAATTGTGACTATTTTTGCTATTGGTATTTATAATAAGCAAGTTTAGTTTTGTAAAAAAATTACGAAAATATTCTCAGTTCATTTATTATATGTGTTGCTTATAATTTTAAAGGATTCATAATTAATTTTTCCTAATAAGGATAAAGTTACAATACATTTTGCGAACATGCAAGAAAATAAATCACAAAATGCGATTAGTGTAATCGAACGTTTGAAAAAAGCACTGAAAATCAAGACAGATATTGAGCTTTCAGAATTTCTTAATATTAAACCCAATACAATTTCAACTTGGAAAAAGAGGAATAGTGTTGATTTTGATTCTATAATCTCGATTTGCGAATTGTATGAATTGGATTTGAATGAGATATTTCTAAATAAAAAGAAAGCTTCAGGTTTTTCAGCAGATACGCCATTGGTTTCTAGAGAAGTACAGTTTCAATATGTTCGTGAAAATGATATCGCATCTTTTCTAGAAATTCTTCCAAAATATAGTTTTCCTTTTGTAAATGCAGAAGAAACTCGTGCTTTTCAGGTAATTAGCAATAATATGTTTCCTTTTGTAGAAGAAAACTCCTATGTTGTTTGTGAAAAAATCGAACTTAGCGAAGTTGAGAATCTTTCAATGGTTGTTGCAATTAGTAAAGAAAAAGGACTTTTCTTAAATAGAATTTCAAAAAGTGGCATTAACGAAAATACTTATATATTAAGCAGTGAAAATGATTTTTTCAATGAAGTGGCATTGTTGGAATCTGAAATAAATGAACTTTGGCTTATTCGCGGAGTACTTTCTTATGATATTAATTGTGAAAATAAATTCAAGTACATTAATAACGGCGTAAAAATCATCAATAAGTTTTTAAATAAACAAAAACATGATCGCACATCATAGATTTTGCTTATCTTTTTGATCACATGATAATTGTCATTTTTTAGATTCTTCATGAAACGTAATTTTGAATTCAAATTACAAGATCATGAAAGAGTCACTTATACAAAAATACAATGTTCCCGGACCAAGATATACTAGTTACCCCACAGTTCCTTATTGGGAAAATGAAGCTTTTAATTATGATTCTTGGATTGAAAGTTTCAAGAAATCTTTTATAGAAAGCAACTCTTCTGAAGGAATCAGTATTTATATTCACCTGCCGTTTTGCGAAAGTCTTTGCACTTTTTGTGGTTGTTCTAAAAGAATTACCAAAAATCACAGCGTCGAACAGCCTTATTTGCAAGCCATTTTAAAAGAATGGAAATTATATTGCAATGAAATGCAGGAAAGACCAATCATCAAAGAAATTCATCTTGGTGGAGGAACTCCAACATTTTTCTCAGTAAAAAATCTCGAAGACTTAATAAACGGAATCTTAAAAACAGGTAAAAAAGCCAAAGATTTTGAATTTAGTTTTGAAGGTCATCCTAATAATACGACCAAAGAACATCTGCAAAAGTTATATGATTTAGGTTTTAGAAGAGTAAGTTTTGGCGTTCAAGATTATTCTGAAACAGTACAAAAAGCAATCCACAGAATCCAGTCTTTTCAAAATGTTGCCAAAGTAACTTTTTGGGCAAAAGAAATCGGCTACACTTCAGTCGGGCATGATTTAGTTTTTGGATTGCCATTTCAAAGAATTGAAGATATTGTAGATACGATTGAAAAAACAAAATCATTAAAACCAGACCGCTTGGCATTTTATAGCTATGCGCACACGCCGTGGATAAAGGGAAACGGCCAGCGAGGTTATAAAGATGAAGATATTCCGAAGGATGATGAGAAGCGAAAATTATACGAAGTAGGGAAGGCGCTTCTGAATTCAAACGGCTATCATGAAATTGGCATGGACCACTTTGCAATAGAAACAGACTCGCTTTACAAAGCTTCAAAAGAAGAAAAATTACATAGAAATTTCATGGGTTACAGCCATTCAAAAACACAAATGATGATCGGATTAGGTGTTTCTTCTATCAGTGACACTTGGTATGGATTTGCCCAAAACGTAAAAGATTTAGACGATTATTACCAATTATTAGAATGGGAGAAAATTCCGGTTTTCAAAGGACATATTTTGAGCCAGGAAGATTTGATTGTAAGGAAACACATCTTGAACCTAATGTGCAACTTTGAAACTTCTTGGAAAAATGAAGCCGCATTTCTTCCGCAAATTTCAGAAATCCTGCAACAATTAAAAGAAATGGAAACCGACGGACTCATAAAAATAGAAGAAAACAAACTGAAAGTAACCAAATCAGGGAAGCCCTTCTTGAGAAATATCTGCATGGCTTTTGATTTAAGATTAAAAAGAAATGCACCGAAAACGCAGTTGTTTTCAATGACGGTATAATGACAGTTGATAATTTTTAGTTGATAGTTAAAAAAAACGCAAAGTCACAAAGGGTTAAAAACTTTGCGACTTTTCGTCTTTGGGAGAAAAATCTGCGAAACTAGCGTCATCCTTAAAAATCCGCGTTCCGTTCACATCCAAAATCATAAATTATCGGCAATCTGGCATACCTTTTACGAATAGACTCATGCTTCCAGGAGAAATAAAATTGCCTAATCCAATTCCTCTCAAAATAAACAAAACTCCAATAAAAATCGCCACAAACGGAATCACTTTCTGAAGTTTATTTCTAAAGTTTCCACTCAAAAATCCGCTCACATAAGCCGCTACGCTCAACATCGGAATGGTTCCCAAGCCATACAAAACCATGTACAAAACCCCTAGCGACATATTCTGCATGGCAAGAGCACCAAATAATGCCGCATACACCAAACCGCACGGCAAAAATCCATTAAGCAACCCGATCATAAACAAAGCCGAATTGCTTTTCTTCTTGAACTGTTTCCCCAAGCCAGATTTTACCTTTGAAATCACACGATAAACTGGCTTTGAAAAATTATATTTCATAAAAATCTTCTCTGGAATTAGTACAATCAAAATCATAAAAACTCCGACTAAAATCGACAATTGCTGTTGCATTCCTGCTAAGTAAAAACCTTTGCCTAAAAGTCCGAAAACCAATCCCAGACTGCCATAAGCTGTCACTCTTCCCAAATGATACAGCAAGATCTGAAGCACTTTTTTTGCCTGATTGCTTCGATCCACAGGAAGCATCATCGCAATCGGACCGCACATTCCCACGCAGTGAAAACTTGAAATCAGTCCGAAGAAAAAAGCAGAAACTAGCATTTTATTTTATATCAATTGTCAGCTGTTTCTTGTCAAGATAGCCAACGCTATTATACTCCCAGTCTACAATAATGTCCCATCGGCCGCCAGCCAAATCACTTTTAGGTATGAGCAAATCAGAAGAAGACAGAGAAATCGGAATCTCAAAGTCTAGTTTCTGGCTTGACGGCCTGTAAAGGGACACTTTTCCTGTAATTTTTTTGTAATCAAAAGTTTGAGGAAATTGTATTTTTAATCCGTTATCATTTTTCTCAAATTGTATTTTATCGGCTAATTCTAAGGCATTTTCTTCCTTATTCAATTCTTTTTGAAGGCCAGTTTCATACTTGTAATAATCTTCCACGACCAATTCATTGTCATATTTGCTGTCAGATTGTACTAAAAAAACAAAGGTCAGGATGAAGCCCATAAATGTTGCAAAAGCAATAAAAATTCCGGTTCCCCAATTTATTTTTTTCATGATATTTAGTTTTTTATCCTAACAGGTTTTCAAAACCTATTAAGTATTTATTTCATTAATTCTACTAAAAACCTAACAGGAGAAATACCTGTTAGGAGGTTTTGCTAATTAAAACTTCGCGGACCTAAAAAGTTCGATTTCTTGCTCTCAATTAATTTATTTCCATCAAAAACACCAATCTCAATCTCCGTTTTGTCGCCTTCTAAAAAAGCCTGATTTATTTCCACAAATAAAGTTCCCTGTGACATTCCTTCCCTTGAAATCTTGATTGTGTTTTTGCCAACCATTTTGACTTCGCCTTTCGGTTTGATCAATCTGAATTGAATATTTTCAAAATCTTTCGCCGTTTTATTTACGATTTTATACGTATAAATGTTGCTGATATTTTCACCCTTATGTTCAAATAATTGTCCTGGCAATCTCAAAATTGTTGCTTCCACATCCTTTCTTAAGAACAATAATCCGATGAAAATTCCGGTCAGGATGAATAAAACGGCAGCGTAGCCTTTCATTCTTGGCGTAAACTGAAATCTTTCTTTCTTCGTAATCTCATCCTCTGAAGTATAACGAATCAGTCCTTTCGGAAGATTCACTTTCTCCATAATCACGTCGCATTCATCGATGCAGGCCGTGCAATTTATACACTCCAACTGTGTTCCGTTTCTGATGTCAATTCCCGTTGGACAGACGTTTACGCATTGTTTACAATCGATGCAATCGCCTTTTCCGGTTAGCGCACGATTTTCCTTTTTATCGAATTTTGCCCGACCGATTTCCTTCTCGCCACGAACATGATCATAGGCCACAATAATTGATTTATCATCGAGCAAAACGCCCTGCAATCTTCCATACGGACAAGCGATAATGCAGACCTGCTCGCGAAACCAGACGTAAATAAAATAGAAAACGCCAGTAAAAATCAACAAGGCAATGAACGTGCTGATATTTTGGTTCAATGGTTCTTCAATCAGCTGCAGCAATTCGTCACTGCCAATTAAATAAGCCAGAAAAATATTGGCAATTAGAAAGGAAATGATGAAGAAAATACTCCATTTTAAAACACGTTTTCTAATTTTTTCAGCATCCCAGCTTTGTTTTTCCAATCGCATCTGGGCACCACGGTCGCCATCAATCCAAAATTCAATTCTGCGGAAAACCATTTCCATGAAAATTGTCTGAGGGCAAATCCAGCCGCAGAAAATGCGTCCGAATGCAACGGTGAAAAGCGCAACAAACACAACTCCAACTAACATTGAAACCACAAATAAATAAAAATCCTGTGGCCAAAATGGGAATCCGAAGATGTTGAACTTGCGGTCCATGACATTAAAAAGCAAGAACTGGTTGCCGTTGATTTTTAAGAATGGCGCGCCAAACAGAAATAACAATAAAAAATAACTGACCAATTTTCGCTTGCCATAAAATTTTCCTTTCGGTATTTTTGGGAAAACCCAAGCTCTTTTTCCTTTCTCATCAACAGTTCCAATCACATCACGAAAGGATTCATCCGGCATTTTTGACATAACAATTTAATTTGTGTTCGCTTAATTCTGCGCTACAACTTTTGCTTCTTCCTTTTTTGGAGCATCACTTTTTGGAGCCGTTTCATCTACCCAGACATCACCTTCCGGAGCTTTTCCATCCTTTGGATTGGAACCTTGAAGCGATAAAACATAACTCGCCACTTGCTGAATTTCGGAGGGTTTCAAGACTGCTTTCCATGCGACCATTCCTTTGCCATCGCGTCCGCCTTCTGTAATGGTGTGGAAAACATTTTTAATCCCGCCTCCTAAAATCCAATGATTGTCCGTCAAGTTTGGTCCAATCGCACCGCCAGCATCAGGTCTATGGCACGGAATGCAGTTCGCCTCAAAAATTTGTTTTCCAGAAGCGATATCTCCCGCATCAGTCAGTAAAGTCACCGTTTCAAAATCAATCAAATCTTTAGCCGTTTTTTTATATTCTTCCACGGCAATTTTCGCTTCAGCCATCTCCGTTTCAAATTCCTGTGTCTGGTTTTGGTCGCCGAAAATGTGGTATTTTGCCAGATAAATAAAGGCGAAAATGATGCAGGCATAGAATAATTTTGTCCACCAAGGCGGTAAATCATTGTCTAATTCCTTGATTCCGTCATAATCGTGTTCCAATAAAAGCGCACCTTCGTCTTCAATCGGCCTTGATTTTACAAACCATTTTTTGACTTTTAAATACAATTTGCTTTCCGTAATCGGAATACTTTCGGCTTCTTCCAACTGTTTTCTTTGTTCGTCAGTAAGCAAATGATAGGTCACGTTATCGACCGCACTCGCCACAATTTCAATAGCAATAAGCAGAAAGAGAAACACCGCCAAAAACACTGAAAGCATCGGGTATTTCAGAAACGCCGGACGGTCGCCCGAGTCCACGAAATATTCCATGGCCATGAAAACAGAAAAGAAAATAACAGGGACGCGGAGATAAACTGGAAATAGTTTTTTCATGATTTCTACTCTTAAATGGTATCGATTTCGTTTTCATTCTCAAACGGAATGTGGCTCAATTCAGTGATTTTTTCTTTTTTGTACGTATACGTCCAAGTGTAAAGCACTACGAAAAAGATGAAGAAAATGAGCAGTGAAATGATTGGATAAATCTCAATTCCTGAGATGGTATCCATATTGTGTTTGATAAATTTTAGCATCGCAATTTGTTATTTTGGTTGAGCTTCTTTGACTTTGATATCAGTTCCCATGCGCTGTAAATAAGCAATCATCGGAATAATTTCTCTTTGATACATCGGAATAAACGGATCGCCTTTTGCCGCAGCCGCTTTTCGGCTTTCTTCATAGCTTTTTCTAAAATCAGGATCGGTATAAAGATTTTTTTCAATAGAAAGCGCCTGTTTTTCAATAGCTTTCTGGGCGTTTGCAATGTCTTCTTTCGTATAAGGAACGCCTAGTTTTGCCATGACTTCCATCTTCGTTTCTATCTCTGAATAATCCATTTTTTCATTGTCAAAAAGCCATTTATACGAAGGCATTATTGAACCTGCAGAAGTGCTTCTAGGATCCCACATGTGGTTGAAATGCCAATTGTCAGAGTATTTGCCGCCAACTCTCATCAAGTCGGGACCGGTTCTTTTTGATCCCCATAAAAACGGATGGTCGTACACATATTCTCCTGATTTTGAATATTCTCCATAACGTTCTACTTCAGATCTAAAAGGTCGAATCATTTGGGAATGACAGCCCACACAGCCTTCTCTGATATACAAATCTCTTCCTTCTAGTTCCAATGGTGTGTAAGGTTTTACTGCTGCAATTGTCGGGATGTTTGATTTGACCATAATCGTCGGCACAATCTGGATAATTCCTCCAATCAACACCGCAACCGTCGCAAGAATTGTCAACTGAATCGGTCTTCTTTCCAACCAAGGATGGAATTTTTCGCCTTTGATTCTTTTGTTCGTAATTTTTTGCAAGGCTGGAGCTTCCGCTAATTCGTCTTCAACTGCTTTTCCTTGTTTTACTGTTTTGATGATATTGTAAATCAAGACAATCAAGCCGATTAAATATAAGGTACCGCCAATCGCCCGCATCCAATACATTGGCATGATGGAAGTCACGGTTTCCAAGAAATTCCCATAGACCAAAGTCCCGTCAGGATTGAATTGTTTCCACATAGAAGCTTGGGCAAAACCCGCAACATACATTGGAAGCGTGTATAAAATGATTCCCAAAGTACCGATCCAGAAATGGAAATTCGCCAGTTTTGTAGAATATAAAGACGTTTTTGTCATGCGTGGAATCAGCCAGTAAATCATCCCAAAAGTCATGAAACCGTTCCAAGCCAGCGCGCCAACATGCACGTGCGCAACGATCCAATCGGTAAAGTGAGCAATGGCATTCACGTTTTTCAAAGAAAGCATCGGACCTTCAAAAGTCGCCATTCCATAACCGGTAATTGCTACTACGAAGAATTTCAAAACTGGTTCTGTTCGCACTTTATCCCAAACACCGCGCAATGTCAAAAGTCCGTTGATCATGCCGCCCCAAGACGGAGCAATCAGCATGATTGAAAAGACAACACCCAGGTTTTGAGCCCATTCTGGCAAAGCAGAATATAATAAATGGTGCGGACCAGCCCAAATATAAATGAAAATTAATGACCAAAAGTGGATGATGGAAAGTCGGTAAGAATACACTGGTCGGTTTGCTGCTTTTGGCACAAAATAATACATCAAACCAAGAAATGGAGTCGTCAAGAAAAACGCAACTGCATTGTGTCCATACCACCATTGCACAAGCGCATCCTGAACACCAGCATACACAGAATAACTTTTTAAAGCATTGACTGGCAATGCCAAACTGTTGAAAATGTGCAAAACCGCAACGGTAATAAATGTGGCTAAGTAAAACCAAATAGCAACATATAAATGACGCTCTCTTCTGCGTAAAATTGTTCCAATCATATTGATTCCGAAAACGACCCAAACTACTGCAATCGCAATGTCAATCGGCCATTCAAGCTCTGCATATTCTTTTGATGAGGTATATCCTAAAGGCAAAGTTATCGCCGCCGCAACAATAATGAATTGCCAAGCCCAAAAGTTGATCTTGCTCAAAGTATCGTTGAACATCCTGGCTTTCAGCAATCGTTGCAACGAATAGTAGATTCCAGCAAAAATGGCGTTCCCAACGAAGGCGAAAATTACGGCATTCGTATGAAGCGGACGCAATCTTCCATAGCTAAGCCACGAAATGCCATCTGTCAGGTTTGGAAAAAGATACATCGAGGCAATTAAAAGCCCGACGAGCATTCCTACAGCACCCCAAAATATGGTGGCGTAAAGAAAATTCTTTACAATTTTGTTATCATAATAAAACTGTTGTACTTCCATAAAAGAAAAAATTATAGGATTTAAAGATTTAAAATTTAAAGAAATTGCGTTTCGCTTTCAGACTTTTGCCTGTTTGCTTTTCCGCTTTTGGCTTGACCAATTCGTCGTCAAAAAGCATTCTGACGGATGGTGTGTAATCATCGTCATATTGGCCACTTTTTACTGCTTTTATGAAGGCGATAAAGAAGCAGACGGCCACGATAATGCTGATAGAGATTAATAAATAAATGACGCTCATGTCCTTAATTTTATGTTAACAAAGTTAGTTTGACGCTATTTCAAATAATATGATATTTATCATGCTTTGCTGTTTTCTGAAATTAATTTCTTTGCATAATAATTGCTCGACAAAGTCACGAAACTGATAATAGTGACGGTGCTTAAAGGCATAATAATAGCGGCCACCAAAGGCGATAATTTACCGCTTATTGCAAAAGCCAAACCGACAACATTATACAACAGCGAAAGCGTAAAACTGCGCTTGATAATCAAGATTGCTTTTTGCGAAAGCTTCATGAAATAGCCGATTTTTGAGAATTCGGCAGCATCTAAAATTCCATCGCAGGCGGGTGAGAAGACGTTTACATTTTCAGAAATTGAAATCCCGACATTGCTCTGGGCCAAAGCGCCAGCATCGTTCAATCCATCGCCGACCATCATGATATTGTGTCCTTTTTCTTGGAGGTTTTTGATGAAATGCAGTTTCTGTTCTGGTCTTTGGTTGAAGACTAATTCAGTATTTTTTGGAAGTAATTTCTCCAGCATTTCACGTTCGCCGTCATTATCTCCAGAAAGAATTTTGACTTTATAATCCTTGCTTAAATTCTTGAATAGTTGCTCCAGACCATTTCGATATTGGTTTTCGAAGACATATTTCCCGATATAATTTCCATTGATGGAAACATAAACCGCAGTCTGATGATGCGCTTTTTCATCGGAAAAATTGACATACGAAGAAGAACCAATTTTTATAAAATTTCCATCAATAACACCTTGGATTCCTTTTCCCGTAATTTCCTCAAATTGGTCAATATTTTGGATTTCAAAAGAAGGAAGAAAGTCATATAATCTTCGGCTCAACGGATGATTTGAACCGCGAAGAATATTTTTTAAGTAAGACAATTCATAAGTAGTAAAACCATTTCCTTGGAAAATAATATCTGATTTATTATTGGTCGTAATGGTTCCGGTTTTATCAAAAACAATCATGTTGACTTTGGCCAATTGCTCTATGACGACAGCGTTTTTAAGGTAGAATTTCTGGTTTCCCATAATCCTTAAAATATTTCCCATTGTAAATGGTGCGGTCAATGCTAAAGCGCAAGGACAAGCGACAATTAGAATTGCCGTGAAAACATTAAAAGCAGTATTTGTGTCGATAAAAATCCAATATCCGAAGGAAATAAATGCGATTAAAAGCAATGCTGGAGTAAAATATCGGCTAATTGCATCGGTAATTGTTTTGTGTTTGATGTCGATTTTTTTCTGAAAAACATCGTTGCTCCACAATTGCGTCAGGTAACTTTGGGAAACTGAATTCAGAACTTCCATTTCGATGACTTTGCCTAATTGCTTTCCTCCGGCGAAGATTTTATCGCCTGATTTTTTAGGAATCGGAATCGCTTCTCCAGTTACAAAACTATAGTCGATCTGGCATTCTTCGCTGATTAAAATTCCGTCTACGGGAATCAATTCTTGATTGCGAATTAATAATCTGTCGCCTTTTTTAATGTCATAAACAGGAACTGAAATCTCTTCTTTTTTAGCATTTATTTGAGTGACCGCAATCGGGAAATACGATTTAAAATCCCTTTCAAAGGAAAGAAAATTATAGGTTTTCTGCTGGAACATTTTGCCTAAAAGCATGAAGAAAACCAGTGCTGTCAGGCTATCGAAGAAACCTTGGCCATAGCCGAAAATAATATCGACGGCGCTTCTGACAAACATCACGATGATTCCCAAAGCAATGGGAATATCGATATTGAACATTTTTGCACGGATGCTTTTATAGGCGGAAACATAATAACCGCTGGCAGAATATAAAAAAGAGGGAAGCGAAAGAGCAAAAATCAGCCATCGAAAAAAGCCTCTATATTGGTTCAGCCAAAATTCTTCCACTTCAAAATATTCTGGAAAAGAAAGCAACATGATGTTTCCAAAACAAAAGAAAGCAACGCCAACTTTATAGGTCAGGCTTCTGTCAATTTTTGCTTTGCCGTTTTCATAATTTTCCAATGAAATGTATGGTTCATAACCTATGGAACATAGCATCAAGACGATTTCTTTCAGCGTAGTTTCTTCAGAATTGAAAATAATGCGCACTTTTTTCTCCGGGAAATTTACCTGCGATGTGCTGATCGCTTTTTGAAGCTTGTGTAGATTTTCCAGAATCCAAATGCACGAACTGCAGTGAATATGAGGAATGTAAAGTGAAACAATGCTCTTCTTGTCTTCCTCGAAATCCAATAATTTTGCAACGATTTTCTCATTGTCTAAAAAGTCATATTTTCCATTAATTTCTTGCGGAGTTGCGCCTGGCATCCTTTCGAAATCATAATAAGAAGTGAGTCCGTTTTCGCTGAAAATCTCGTATACGGTTTTGCATCCGTTGCAACAAAATGATTTTTCGTCAAAAACAATTTCTTCCTTTTTTATAATGTCTAACCCGCAATGGAAACAGTTTTGTGTGTCCATAAATTTGCTCATTTACCTGATGCAAAGTTTGGAAATGACAGCAATTTAAAATATGATAATTGTCATGCTTTTGACTATCTTTACAAAATTAAATACCACAATCAATGAGCAAGTGTGAACAATGTATCGTACGTGAATTCAGCTCACTAAAAGCATTAAACAAAGACGAACTGCTGAAAATTGCGAACTGTAAATCTTCATATACAGTCAAAAAAGGCGAACCTATTTTTGAGGAAGGAGAAAATGTAAACGGCATTTTCTGCGTAAAAGATGGTGTCTGCAAACTCTCGAAATTGAGCCCGAATGGCAAAGACCAGATTGTAAAATTGGTTTCTAAAGGCGAACTTTTAGGACAGCGATCGATGATCAGCGATGAACCTGTAAACTTGAGCGCCATTGCTTTAGACGATATGGAAGTGTGTTTTATTCCTAAAAGCGAAATTATGGGATTGTTCAATCAAAACAACAATTTTTCGATGAATGTGATGAAGACAATCTGTGGCGATTTGAAGGACGCCGATGATCATATGGTCAATATGGCGCAAAAAACCGTGAAAGAAAGGCTTGCAGAAACGTTGTTATATTTGAAAGATACTTTTGGAACAAATGATGATCAAAGCCTAAAAACGCAATTGTCTCGTGAAGAATTGGCCAGCATGATTGGCACGGCAACTGAAAGCTGTATTCGATTATTGTCTGATTTTAATAAAAATGGATTGATTGAAATCAAAGGAAAGAAGATTTTCCTAAAAGACATTCCGAAATTGAAAAGGGAAGCAAATTAATTATTGGACCATCGGAAAATAAAGGTGGAAAGTCGCGCCATTATTGACTTCAGAAGTTGCTTTGATGATGGCATTGTGATTTTCTGCAATTTTACTGCAAATTGCCAAACCAATTCCTGTTCCTTCATATTCGCCTTTTCCGTGTAATCTCTGAAAGACTTCGAAAATTTTTGTGGCATATTCTTGACTGAAGCCAATTCCGTTATCGGCAACCATAATATGCAGATACTGCTGATCTTGAAATATATTTTCGTTCCCGATTTTATTTCCTTTTATAATTTTAGACGTAATTCTGATTACTGGTGAAATTTCTGGTCTTGTAAATTTCAAAGCATTCGAAATTAAGTTTAAAAATAATTGTCTCAATTGAAACGGAATGGCACTTATTTCAGGCATTTTGCTAATTTCAAGTTTTCCGTTTTTTTCTTCCAAAGTTTCTGAAAATTCAGAATACATTTCGTTTAAAAGCAAATTCAAATCTGTTTTTTCATATACTTTTTCTGAAGAATTGGTGCGCGAATAGGTCAGCAAATCATTAATCAGTGTTTTCATTCTGTTGGCGGCAAGTTGCATTCTTGCAAAATTTCGCTTTCCGTTATCTGATAAATTTTCAAAATCATTTTGCTGGATGATACTTCCAAAAGTTTGTATTTTCCGTAGAGGTTCTTGCAAGTCATGGCTTGAAATATAAGCAAAAGACGAAAGTTCTTTGTTCATGTTTTCAAGTTCAATGTTCGCTTTTTTTAATTCTTTTGTACGTTCATTGACCAAGTTTTCTAATTTCTTTTGAAACGTTTTATGGTCTTCAATATCTGTGCTGGTTCCAACCCACTGCTGGATATTTCCTTTGCTGTCTTTTTGAGGGATTGCGCGTGTTAATTGCCAATGATAAACACCATCATGCCTGCGAAAACGATGCTCAAATTTAAACTCCTCGCCTGTATTTACAGAATGAAACCATTTTTTTATATTTTCTTCACGCTCTTCAGGATGAACCACATCAAGCCAGCCGCCATTTGCAATTTCTGCAGGAGTCATTCCTGTATATTTAAAAACAGAATCGCTGAAATAATCTAAATTTCCCTCTGGATCGCTTGTCCAAATAAACTGTGGAATCGAACTTGCTAGCAATCTAAACTTCTCTTCGCTTTTGCGAAGCGCCTCTTCTGCTTCCTTGCTATCGGTGATGTCTATCATTACTTTTGAAGCTCCGATAATTTTACCACTGTCATTATATAAAGGTTGCGGGTGTACAATTACATGACGCTTTTCTCCGTTTTCTCGATGCATATAAATTTGTTCTTCAAGCGATCTTCCTTCTTGGAAAGCCATTGCCATCGGGCATGAATCATGTGAAATCGGAATTCCGTCGAGCGTAGATAATTTATAAGCGCCACACCAGCGATCTTTTTCAAGTTCAGGTTTTCTACCCCACAAAGTCTCGGCAGCTTTGTTATAGAGATCAATGTATCCTCTTTTATTTATTGTATACATCGCAACTGGAAGCGTTTGAATCAAGTGGCTTTGTCTTTTTTGAGAAATATCTTTTAGTTTCCGGGCTTTTACTCTGTCAGTTACATTGTTAACGGTGCACATGATGCCATAAACTTCGTTGTTTATATTGAAAAGGGGTGAATATTCAAAATCAAGATAGAATGTTTTTCTGCCGTCGTGAGAATCAACATGGGCAAGAGATTCGGTATCTCGGTATGGAATTCCGGTTTGCATAACATTTTTAAGAAGTCCAGCATAAGCCTGGTCTCTCAATTCGGGAAAAACATCGAGTATGCTTTTGCCAACGACTTCCTCAAAATCTTTTCGCCAAAGTTTTAGCATTGCATTATTTCCGATCTCAATGATAAAATCCTTGCCTTTTAAAATGGCAATGGCTATTGATGATTGTGATACTATATTTTTAAATTCTTTTTGTTTTTCAAGAATTTCTTTTTGTGCCATAACAATACCGCTGACTTCATTGCAAACCACGATAATTCCTGAAATGTTTCCGTTCTCATCGCGAAGAGGCTGATAGATGAAGTTAAAATGTGTCAGTTGTTTTTCTCCATTTCTGACTAAATAAACACCGAGTTCAGAACCAATATAAGGAATTCCAGAATTGTAAACGCTTTTTAGTATGTTTTCTATTTCTTGTCCTTTTAATTCAGGAAGTGATTCAAAAAGAGGTTTGTTTATAAAGTCTTTATTTTTGGTAACAAGCTGTAAATAAAGATCATTGGCGAGTTCTACTAAAAAGTTTTTTCCTTTTAAAATGCAAATTCCGATAGGTGCTTGGCTGAAATAATTTTCCAGTTTTTTTTGTGCGCTGTCTCTACTTTCAGAAAGCGCTTCCGTTTGTTCTTTATATAAAACATCTAGGTTTTTTAGTGTTTTAGAAAGTTCAATAAACTCTTCTTCAGTATGCTGCTGATTTTGTTTTGTTTTGAGAACAGAAGCTTCCGTTTGAAACTTAAGTTCTATAATTTGGAGCAATAAAAGAAGATTGTCGATTTTTAATTCTAGGTTGGGAATTTGATTTCTGGCTTCTTCTATTTTTCCGCTTTTATAAAGAGAAATTAGTTCTTGAGTTGCATTATTTATTGAGAGATTAGTTTTTTCTAAAGTCTTAATTTCTGTAATATGTTGTAAATTTATTCCAAACAAACGAATCCAATTTCCTAAAAAATCTTCTGGGACAATTTTACTTTCATCAATTTCGGCATCAAATAAATAAGAGTGCAGATTCGTTTTGAATAGAATCTTTTGAGTTTTTATTTCGTTGAAATCAATTCCAATAGTCTTACTATCCATATTAAAATGTTTATTGACGGCTTTTAGGCTGTAAATATGAACCGTTCTTTTTCTGGTTGTAATGCTTCTTTTAACCAATCTATTGCTAATAATTTACTTACAATTATTTTTAATTGTCGGTAATCTGTGGGTTTTCTTACATAATAATTTGCACCCTGGTTATAGACTTTTTTTACGCTTTCTTCTTGTAGACTAGTCGTGAAAATAATAATAGGAAGATTTTTAAGAGTTCCATTTTTTTTAATTTCTGCCAAGCATTCAAATCCATTTTTTTTAGGCATATTTAAATCTAAGAAAATTACGTCAGGCATCGGCACAGGCGGTCTGTGTAGAATTTCCATAAGTTCGTCGCCATCTTCGGCAACCGTTAAAATGGCATCATTGCATACTTCTTTTAAAGCTTCTTCAAAGAATAGACGATCGTCTTCATCGTCATCTGCAAGGAAAATATTTTTTGATAGACATTGGGATACTAGCATATTTCAAATATAATACATTCTCTTTTAATTTTGATTTGAGTGAAGAAAAAACAAATCAAAATCAATGTGGAAAATCCAATTTATATAAAAAAAGTATAATATAATTCTGTAAAAATAAATTGTTTGGTAACTTTAAGTAAAACTAAAATCATGGCAACTGGATCTAAATTGGCAATATATGGCGCACTTGCGGCGAACATTGGAATTGCTGTAATTAAATTTATCGCGGCAGGAATCACTGGAAGTTCGGCAATGATTTCTGAAGGAATTCACAGTGCTGTGGATTCTGGAAATTCACTTTTGTTGCTCTTAGGAATTCACCGTAGTAAGCGGCCAGCAGATGCCGGACACCCTTTTGGTCATGGGAAAGAAATTTATTTTTGGACACTAATTGTTGCTGTTTTAGTTTTTTCACTCGGAGGAGGAATGTCTCTTTATGAAGGAATCACGCATTTGCAACATCCTGAAGAATTGAAAGATCCAAAATGGAATTATATTGTTTTACTGATTTCAATGGCTTTTGAAGGTGCTTCTTTGATTTTTGCTGTTCAAACTTTTAATAAGACAAAAGGAGAATTTAGCTTTTGGAAAGAAGTGCGATTGAGTAAAGATCCAGCTCTTTTTGCAGTGATTTATGAAGAAAGTGCCGCACTTTTAGGCCTTTTATTTGCTTTGGCAGGAGTCTTTCTTTGTCATTATTATGATAATCCTGTTTATGACGCAGTTGCTTCCATGTGTATTGGATTGTTGCTAATTTTTGTAGCAGTTGTAATGGTAAAAGAAAGCAAAGGTCTGCTTGTAGGAGAAAGTGCTCATGCAGATATTGTGAAAGGTGTTTATGCTTTGATTAATAATGAGCCTGCTGTTTCGACATTATATTATCCGCTGACTATGCATTTAGCGCCTGAAGAAGTTCTTTTGGCAATTGACGTACAATTTAAAAATGAAATGACTATGGATGAGCTTTTTGAAAACATCAATAGTTTGGAGAATAAAATAAAGCAACAATTTCCGTCTATCAAAAAAATTTATATTGAGGCAAAAAATTTAAAAGGCAAGAAAATTGAAGGCTTTTAATTTTTTGGTGCTTCCATGCTCTCTTCATAATTGTTAATAATAGTTTCTGTGATTTTTTTTAATGTAATGTTTGAATTTAGAGGATGCAATCCAGGATAAGTAAAAAATTCATATTCGTTATCTCTCCTCGAATACCAAATCAATGGATCGCCGTTTTCTGAAAAATAGGGGGTCATTTTTGTTGGTATTATTTTTTTCATTTGATTAAGTCGTTCGTCATTTCGAGGTATAATATATCTTGTCTGCATGAAATTTTGCCCTTGATTTTCGCAGTCGACTAATTCATAATGGTCTTTTTTCCATTCCATGCAGTTTTTTACTGGGAAAAAACTATAAATCAATCCTGATAAAATCAGAATAAATCCAATAACCCAAAGCGATTTTCTTAAACGAGGATCGCTAATTTTTTGCTTTTCAGGGATTATTGGATTCTCTGTTGTTTCTGTTAGATAAGAAACTTTTTCTACGGGTTTTTCTTCAGCCTTAGTTTCTTCTTTCTTTGAAACTGGCGCTTCTTCTTTTTTTATAAATTTTCTATAAGGTCTGTTTTCAAAACCTACTAAAATAGCAATTAAATCTACACTATTGTCCTTCGCCAGGTCGGTTTTCTTAAGCAAAAAAGTTCTAAGTGGTCTGAATTTATCAGTATCAAAATTTGTAATCTGACTTTCTATGGCGCTTCCTTCCTTTTTGAGATTAAAAAAAACTCTAAAGACGTCATCGTCATTAGGATTCATTTTGCTTTGAGCTAACAAAAGGCACATGTTTTTTAATGAAGCGGGAGTGGGATTTGCTAAAAAACCACTAAACTCCCCGTACTTTATTTCTTCATATTTCGCAAGTACAGCCTCTCTATAACTCTCGGGGGTATTTTTATTCATAAGCATTTATCGGAATTTAAAAGCATTCTTCAGCATTATTGGAATTATCGGAATTCCAGTGGTATTATGCCCTAAAACCGCCATTTCTTTGCTGTAGAAAATTAGTCAAGCCTTAAATGCATATAAGGCAAATGTACAAAAAAACTAGTTCTATTTAAGTGTAGCTGAAACAGTTGAGCATTAGTTGTCTGGGAAGTATGATTCTTACTTTTCTGTCGCGGCACACTTCACTTCCCATTCAGGAGAAATCCTGTTCACGGCTTTAGCTGCTTATAAAATCTCGGGTTAAAAATCCCCGACAGCTATGCCTATTTCTAATTTTTAATTCAAATAAAATGAAAAAAATAGTATTGGGAGCGATTGTGCTGTGCAGCATGATGCTATATTCCTGCAGTGCAGAGGATATTCAAGATTCAGAAATAGTTAATACAAGTGCAGATGATAGTGGGGGGGAGACTGGTCATACGCCCGTAAAACCACCACCACCACCAGTAAATCCATCAACGCCCCCGCCTGGGCCTTAGTCTAAATTCTTAGTGTTTACTTAATTTGTTTATTGATGAAGATTGTGTTTTGCAATATAATGCTAAATTCCGCAAGCACACAGCATCAAGATTCAGAATTATTTAATATGAGTGAGGATATAATGATGGAGATAAAGTATTGTGCCATGTGAAGTTGCTTCCGTCATTATAAACTCCAGCTAGGCAATAAAATTAGATTACTAAATTTTTTTTACTACTTTCGGGGAATATTACTCATTAATTATGAAGTTATATTCCCCATTTTTTATATTTATACTGTTGCTGTTCATTTCTTGCAATAAGGAAAGAGACACATACTTGGTTGAAAATATTTCTCCGATTGATAGTCTTGACTATTATGTTAATTTGTCCGACTCTTTAGTCCTGCCATTGGAGGACAGGCGAGAATATTCTGATAAAGCATATCGAATTGCTCTATTAAGTGCGGATGATTTAAAAATTCAAAAAGCACTTTCTCATAAAGTCAGTTTTGTTTTTAATAATTTTCCAGATAGTGCTAAACAGGTGCTCGAGCAGTATAAAAAATTTGTTTTCAGAGCACATAAAAACTCTTACATTGGTTATTACTACAATCAAAATGCTTTTTATTGTGACAATATAATTAAGGATAAATCTAAAGCTTATGTTTATTATAAAAAATCAAATCAATTCTATCAGAAAGATTTAGATAGTATTAGAATGTGTTATAACTTCATGAATATAGCCCAGATAGAGTATTATTACAATAACTTTTCTGAAAGCCAAGCCTCTGCGACAAAAGCGCTAATGTGTCTTAGGTCTACTAAAAATAATAATACAGATATAATCAGAGAACTTAATAATCTTATTGGCTTAACTTTTTCTAGAAGAAATGATTTCGATAGTGCAATTAAATATTATGAAAAAGCTATTTCTATAAATGAGGATTCTATTTCTGAATTTATTCTTTTAAATAATAAAGCACATGTTTATCAATTAAAAAAGGAATATACTGTTGCAATTGATATATTAGAAAAATTTAGTAATAATAAAATTTTAGATTCTGCTCCGGTTATTAAAGCTAAAGTCTTAGATAATTTAGGTTATGCTTATTTTAGCCTTAATAAAAAATTGGGTTTATATTATATGTTGTCCGCATTAGAAATTAGAATTTTAACTAAAGATAAACCAGGTCTTATTACTAGTTACAGACATCTTTCCGAATATTATCTTGATAATAATCCAAAGATTTCGAAAAATTATGCACAAAAAACCTATGATTTAGCTACTCAAGAAAATGCAGTTGACGAAAGGCTTCAATCGCTTAAATTATTACAAAAAGGAAGTTTTTCACAGGATGAATCAGATGATATTTTTGAAAGATATACTAAAATTGATGATAGTATACAGTTTCTTCGTGATGGAGAATCAAATAAATTTTCAAAGGTGAAGTATGACTACTCTGAAAAAGAAAAACAAGTTTTAAAAGCAGAGAAAACAAGCCAATCGTTAATATTTACGATTATTGGAATAATAGTAGCCTTTCTTTTCTTGTATTTGATCATTCGAATTTATCACAAAAAAGAAAAACTCAAAGAATCTTATAAAACCGAAACGAGAATCGCCAAAAAAGTACACGATGAATTAGCAAATGATATGTATAACGTAATGACTTTTGCAGACAGCCAAGATTTATCCTTGCCTGATCAAAAAGAAAAATTAGTGGCCACTTTAGATAATGTCTACTCGAGAACTCGAGATATTTCAAGACAAAATAGTTCAATCGAAACAGGACACAAGTATGCAGAGAATTTAAAAGAAATGCTTTCAGAATATAAAAATAACATTACAAACGTTCTGATCAATGGTCTCGATGATATTGATTGGACAGAGATTGATGAGAATAAAAAGGTTATAATTTATCGCGTGCTTCAAGAGCTGATGGTTAATATGAAAAAACACAGTCAAGCAACGCTTTGCATGCTGTTATTTAAAAAATCGTCAAAAAAAATCGAAATCAATTACTCTGATAATGGAATTGGAATTGATCTTGAAAAACTAATTTATAAAAACGGCTTGGCCAATACGGAAACCCGTATAAAGTCTATAAAAGGAAATATTACATTTGTTTCAACTCCTGATAAAGGATTTAAAATAAGTTTTAACTTTCCAATCTAAATGAAAGGCCATGTTTAAAAAAATTCTAATTGCCGAAGATATTGACAGCATAAATCTTGGCGTTATCGAAGCACTGAAAAAAGTCACGGATGCCGAAATTCATCATGTGAAATATTGTGATGATGCTCTTCTTAAAATTAAAAAAGGACTTTTAGATAATGATCCTTATGATTTGCTAATTAGTGATCTGTCTTTTGCAAAAGATCATCGTGATGTGAAATTAACTTCAGGTGAAGCGTTAATCGAAGCGGCCAAAAGTATGCAGCCAGAAATTAAAACTATAGTTTATTCTATTGAGGAACGTTCTTATGTTATTAAAACGCTTTTTAAAAATTTAGAAATAGACGGATATGTCAGCAAAGGTAGAGAAGGTTCTGTCGAGTTAGTGAAATCGCTTTCTTTTGTGGAAAAAGATAATCATTATATTTCGCCTCATTTGGCTCATTTGCTTGCCGATCACAGTGTTTTAGAAATTGATGATTATGATATTGAGCTGATTAAACAGCTGTCGCAAGGAATTAGCCAAGAGCAAATAGGGCAATATTTTAAAAACCAAGGCAGATCGCCATCCAGTACGAGCGCTGTTGAAAAGCGAATTAACAAGTTGAAAATTTATTTCAAAGCTAATAATACAATTCATCTCATAAGTATTACAAAAGATATGGGTCTTGTGTAATAGTAAAACCGACTTTTTTAGTCGGTTTTTGTTTTTTATAAATAATCAAAAAAGGTTTTTTTTATTATTTAATGCTAAATTTAATATTTAATATTTAATTTTTATAGGGTATAAGTTTTTTAAAAAGATATTTTATATACATTTGCCCTATAAAAAATAGGGTATAAAAATTTATTTTTAATTTCTATGAAAATTGAAAAGCGTTGGATTAGTTCATTTGTGATAATTTCTATAGTTGCGATTGCGGGACTTTTTTGGGAAACTAAAATGCCTCAAGCAACTCAAGGATTTGGTACAAAAGAGGCAATAAATGCAGCCGACACCGCGTGGCTGCTAACGGCTTCATGTTTGGTATTACTGATGACACCCGGACTTTCTTTTTTCTATGGAGGAATGGTAGGTAAGAAAAATGTAATTTCTACCATGCTAAAAAGTTTTATATGTCTTGGTGTAATTGGACTTTTGTGGGTTGTTGTCGGATTTAGTCTTTCCTTTGGAGATTCTATTGGAATCACAATCAACGGTCAGCATTGCGGAATTATAGGCGATCCAACCAGTTTTGCCTTTTTCGACTTCGTAGGAGAATTGCCACACAGCAAAATGGCACCGACAATACCATTCATATTATTTGCGCTTTTTCAAATGAAATTCGCAGTCATAACCCCAGCTATCATTACAGGAGCTCTTGCGGAACGCATCCGATTTATTTCATTTCTTTTGTTTATTTGTTTGTTTACCCTCTGTATCTACACGCCGCTTTGCCACATGGTGTGGCATCCAGAGGGATTGTTAGGTACTTATTTCGGAGTGAAAGATTTCGCAGGAGGAACTGTAGTGCACATGTCAGCAGGTTTTGCTGCGATTGCTGGAGTATTGGTTTTAGGAAAAAGAAAAAACAGCGAACATATTCCAGCCAATATTCCTTTTGTCTTATTAGGAACAGGAATGCTTTGGTTCGGTTGGTTTGGCTTTAATGCCGGTTCTGCTTTAGCTGCAAATGGAACAGCAGCGATGGCATTTGCAACAACTACTGTGGCTTCTGCAGCAGCAATGCTAACTTGGGTTTTCTTTGATAGGATCAACGGAAGAAAAGTTTCTGCTTTAGGCGCTTGCATAGGTGCAGTTGTTGGTTTGGTAGCAATCACGCCCGCCGCGGGATTTGTTTCTATTCCCAAAAGTATGTTTTTCGGTTTTGCAGCAGCAATAATATCTAACAAAATGCTTTACTGGAAAAAATTGAAACAAATCGACGATACGCTTGATGTTTTTGCCTGCCATGGCGTGGGCGGAATCACCGGAATGATCTTGACTGCTATTTTTGCACAAGGTGAAAATGCAAGCTTGCTTCATGGCGGCTGGTCGGTATTTGCGCACCACATGATGGCTTTAGTTTTAGTTTGCGCATTCACTTTCTTCGGAGCTTATTTTCTTTTCAGACTTACAAATTGGTTTATTCCGTTGCGCGTTGCCGAAGAATCCGAAGACATGGGACTCGATCTTTCACAGCACGGCGAATACCATCAATAGCTTTGTTTAATGTTTCTTTCTAACAGAATAATCATCGTGTAAAGTTTTATCTTTGGCATCCCCGAATTTCCACAAAAATTAGACAAGCCAGAAGAAATACTTTTGATGCGAAATTTTGTTGCCAATAGTTCCAGAAGGTCAAGAAAGACTCAGGTTTTGCTTACACAGTTATACTTCTAAAAATAAAATTTCACAGGTTTTAGAATTATTATCTAGCTTTCTAATTTAGTTTTTCTGCGTTTGAACCAATGTGAATCTTCCTCGCCAAAAAGATAGGCATAAGGTTCAGTATCTGGATTTAGTTCAAACAATTTCTTTAAAATTGCAATTGTCGGAATAATCAAGATCATACCGACAACACCCCAAATGGCACCTCCGATAAGTAATCCTAAAAAGGTAATAAAAGCATTTAGACTTACATTAGCACCGGTGATTTTTGGCGTAAGAAAGCTGCTTTCTGCAAATTGAATCAGTGTGAAAGCTATAACAACGGCAAATGGATAAAAAAGGCTGTCTTTGGTCAATAAAGCAAAGAAAAAAGGCATTAGTGCTCCCATAAATGGACCAACATATGGAATGATATTTAGTAATCCAGCAATCATTCCGAAGAAAATTGCATGTTTTATTCCAAGCGCAAAAAGTACTGCTGTATTCACGATACCTAATATTAACATCACTTTTCCGGCACCTACAATATAGGCATGCACAATTCTTCTAATTGAAACAATATGTTCCATTAAGATTTTGTTGCGCTGTTTTTCAAATACTTTCGTAACAAAAACAGCCAGATGATCTCTATAGATTAGAAGAAAAAATATAAAAACAGGGAGTAAAATTACATCCGATAAAGTGCCAAGGGTCATCATCAAAAGCTCAGAAATATTTGTATTTCCTGATTCAATCATTTTTACAATTTTCTCCATTTTAAATCCATTGCCCATCCCGGCATCATAACCAAAAGTACTTTCAATCCATGTATTAATTTTGACTGCAAAATTGTTGAGGTTTTCGCTCATATTGGCTTCTACGTCATTTGTAAAACCTTTCAACTGGGTGAAAATAAAAAATAAAATTCCAGTTATTAATGACACTATCAAGAGCAACGCAATAAAAGCACTAAGTGATCTGGGAATTTTATAGCGCTCTAATCGGTTGCAAAACGAAGTCATAAGCATTGCAATATAGCCCGAAACTAAAAGTGGCACCAAAATTTGTTTAGCCATTATCATGAAAAAAATAATGATAATAATTAATAAAGAAATAAAAACGGCCTTTATGTAAGGCGGCAATTTTGTGGTTGTCATGCTTTTGTTTGTGTTAAATTGGAGGTCGTCACTCAAATTTAGGAATAAATTCTGCCTTAAATTCTAAATATTATATTAAATTGTTTAATGTATTTAGAAAGTATTCTTCTGTGAATTAAGCATGTATTTAAAAGAATACTATTATTCTAGATTAAGAATAATGTTGAGGTTTTTTTAAATAAAGGAATCTTAAAGATAGGATGTGAACTTTCTCAGATCGTTTTATAAATAAAAATTCCCATAAGTAAATTACTTATGGGAATTTTTATTTATAAATCATTATTTCTTAGTTCATAATAACTTTCTTAGAGATTGTTTGGCCTCCGTCTAAAGTTACTTTTACTACTACAACTTGAGTAGCAACATTTAAAGATGAAGTGCTGAATTCATTGTTGTCAATTCCTTTTTTATTATAAAGAAGTTTTCCAGTAATGTCATAAACTTGAAGATCTTCGATTGTGAAGTTAGTTGCTTTTACAGCAATTTGGTTTCCGTTTTTGTATACTACGATATCAGAATTTGAAGCTATTGGTGTATCAACTCCTAGGGTTGTATTGATATAACGTACTTCAAAACGGCTTTCAAAAGTTCCTGCTGCAGAAGTGAATGTAAAATCACCTGCTAACAAATCGTGATATTGATTAGTTGTCGTGTCATAAAGATAAATTTCTTGACCTTCTTCAAAAAGACCTTCTTTTTTGTTGATGCTGATTGTGTATTCTCCAGCAGTACCTGCTTTGTATCCAACAGGAACTACATCTGTATTGCTGAAAGGAAATTGACGTCCTTGAATTGCTAATTTGTTAGCGTCAACAACTGTGTAAAGCATTACACTTGATGAAGAATAAGTAATACCATCAAAATTAATATCCATGCTATTTGTTGCTCCGTCCATGTAACCCACTAGAAATTCACTATAAAGTCCTTCAGGAGTTGAAAGGCTTAACCAATATTTGCTGTCTTGAACTGTTTCGGTTTCATTTCTATTTGCAGTTCTGTAGAAATTTGAGTTATTGCTTATTCCTTGAACACGCATGCTGTTTTTGAATACTACATTTCCAGTACCAATTGATTTAACAAAAAATCCTTGACCAGCTGCGATATTTCCATCAGGTTTTTTTGCAACTGGGCTAGTTGCAACGCCTCCAGTTTTGTTGTATACTGCATAATCCTGATTGTTGTAACGGTAAAGTCCGCTTGGATCTGGAGTTGATGAAATACGTGTTTTGTGTACCCAGAAATAAAAAGTACCGTCAGTTTTTCCTGAGTTTGCAGCGATAAATTCGGTAGTGCTGATTGGTGAAGGATATGGATTTCCTATAAGATTATTTGAACCCACATTTCCTAAAATCGGAACCGTTATATTACCTGCATTTGCTTTTCCTTTGAAAACACCTTTGAAAACACCACCATCAAATGAACCATTTGCATGAGTTTCATAGTTGCTATTACCGCCATTTGTAATTGACGCATTCCAACCTTGAGGAGCTCTAATAATATATCCTCTTCCAGCTGTCATATTATTGTCGCGGTTTTCGATAAACCAAGCCGTTCCATTATAGCTGTAATATTTATCTGCTAAAGTTAAAGGAGAAAAGGTTACTAATTTTTGAGCTGCTACTGGAGATGACCAATATGTATAATCATAAATAATCATTGAGGTTGTATTTCTTTCCATTGTGAAAGAATTTATATCCCCTGTGAATGTTGCATCATCTTTAATTTGAACTAAAGAGCCAGTGTTTTTTACTAAAATATTTCCTGCAGTTTCAACTACAACATTGTTCATTACGTTTAAAGCTGCATTTGCCTCGATAGTTAATTTTTTTCCTGCTTTTACTGTACAAGAACAAACATTTAGATTGTTGTTTAATACTAAATCGCTATCAATTCTAATTGAAGTATTTTCGGGATTTGCATTCCAAGTTCCGTTAAAAACACTTGGTTTGTCACTTAAAGTCATTTTTACATACGCATCACCGCCACCTTCTCTTAAACGTACTTCCATTTTAGAATCTGCATTTAAATAATATCCAGGTAATTCTGGGTGAACTATTGTGTTTGCATTTCCATTATATCCTGTTGCTTCAAAAATAAGATTTCCATTAAGATAAACCTGAACTGCATCATCCCATTTGTCCATTTTAATTTGGTAAAGACCACATGGAAACCCTTTTCTTTTGTGGATAACAGTATAATTGTTGTTTGGTAATGTTGAACCAGCCCAAGCAGTTGTTCCTGCAGTTGCAGTAGCTACAGCTAATGACGGTGAAAAATCTTTATTCCATCTGTCTTCAGAGTTTATTCCTAATGAAGGATCAATAAACCAGCCATAATAACTTGCCGCTAATGGGTCAACATTGATGTCTTCTACATTATAACCGTATACATTCCATACACCGTCTCCAAAAACGGTTGGATCTCCTTCTCTTTTGTTGTATGTGAATGATACTTGTGAAGTTCCTGGGCCATCAAAATATTGTAATTCGAATAGGTGATCGCCAGTAGTTTCAAAATTAACTGATATTGAACTTGTTGTATAGCCATGTTCTGTCCAGTTATAAATTCCTGCCTGTGCTACTCCGTCAATGTATAATCTGTAACCATCATCACCACCAACAGTAAAGTTGTATTGACCAGCCACTAAATTTAATTTCATTTTATAGCTTACATAGAAGTTCTCAGAAGGAGCACTGCATAACGATGTTGTAGCGCCACGGAAAACTCCGTCTCCAACATTTCTGTTAAAAATAGCTGGTTCGGTTACATAACCTCTGTAGTTTGCTCCATTTGGAGCAGCAGGTGGAGTTACACGGCTTGTATAGCCAGAGTAAACATAACCAATCCACTGTCCATCTCCATAAGCAGTTCTGTCAGTTGGTGTTATTCTTCTTGTAACACCAGTTGAATAAGTGTCACAAGCATCGTTGCTGTATCTTCTTACCCAATATGTTGTTGCTGTTGTTGGTGATACTGTAATTGATTCTCCAGTTTGACCTGCAATTATATCTGTTCCTATAACAGTTCCGGTTCCCCATTGGTATGTCGTTCCTGCGATTGTTCCGCCTTGAGCTGTTAATAAAACACTATCTCCTGTTGTACAAGCTGTAGCTGCAGATCTTACTATGGCAGTTGGTGCTGCTAATGTAGCACATGGAGTATAAGTATAAGAGAAAGAAACTCTTGAGTGTGTCATATCCTCATAATAGTCAAGGATTAATTCTGTATCACCACTTAACAAAATTGGATCTGACGTACTTGTCGCATAGGCATGCACATTAAAATTATCTATAACTGTTGAAGTGCCAACTTTTAATCTATATCCGTCATCACCACCAACTTTAAAAACATAAGTTCCGGCTGGAAAGTTTTTTCTCATTTTATAACGCACTGCGAAGTGATCATTATAATCTCCACATAATTGCGTTGTTGCTCCTGAAAAATTTCCTGTATCTGAATCACGATCAAACAGTTCGTTTTCAGTTACAAATCCTTTATAGTTTGCAGATGCAAATGGTGCGGCAGGAGGGTTAGTTATATCAGCAGCATTGTTATATACGTAACCAATCCAATTATTAGTTCCAAATACATTTGGATCGCCTAATGGCACACAAGGAAAATATTCATCTGCTCCCATTGTAGGGGTAGCTAGACGAGTATCATCATCTATATCTTTCGTATAGCTAGTTATTGTAATACCATTCATTGCATCGTTAGCTGCGTTTAGGTCATTTAAATGTAGGTCTGTAGTAGATACAAACGATGGAGTTTGATCTTTTGAGTTTGCATCTCTCCCAGTAGCAGTTGCCCATTGAGTTAATGTGTTTTTTACATTTGTTGTGTTATAATGGCTTCCCCATGAACCTAAATTTTGGCTTGACTTATAATTGTTGTAGTCAATATTTGTATAATTATTTCTCGTATCATTTGCCGCATATACTGCAAACCTTGTTGCTCCAGATGTTTGAGAATTTACAAAAATATTATTTCTGATATCTAGTTGCGATCCGCCACTGATGTATAAAGCTGAACTGAAACCTGAATTTTGATTGGCTGTTAGATTTACAGTATTAAAATAAAGTTTAATATCTGCTCCTGTATTTATATATATCCCGTGACCATTTTGTGCAACATCTGAACTCCCATTTGCTCTTACGTTACTAATGAAATTGTTGTAAATTTTTGTTGTATTACCTGTTGTGTATATCCCTGAACAAACAGTGTTGTCTGTGTTGTTATGAATATCGTTTATTGTATTACGGCTAATATCACCTCCATTACTGCTTCCTTCGATAAAAATTCCGCCATGTTTTGGACTATCATCACCAGATGCTCTTCTTACACCATCAATTTTGTTATTGCTAATTGTGTATGTAGCTACATTGTTAAAATATATTCCAATAATTGGTTTAGAATTATTGTTAGCACTACCAATTGTGCAATTTCTTACTGTCCAGTTTGTGTTTGATGCGTTGCTTCCGTTTACATATACACCTTGCTTAACATTTGTAAAGACAACATTATTAACTTCATTGTTTGAGTTGTTGCCTGCGTTTCCAATTGTATTTGCACCAGCGTAAATTCCAGCTGAAATTTTACCAACATTTACTTCGTTAATATTTTGGCTTAAAACAAGATTTTGAAATTTATTGTTTGTTGATGTACCATATAACCAAATAGCAGCTTTTACAGTTTGTGCTGTAGTGCTGGTATTGTAAATCGTTAGTCCATCTATTGTAATGTATTTGGCGCCATTTAATTGTATTACACCACCATTGTTGATACTACCGCTTATCAGGTTTTTAGTCCCATTTTTTATGGTTAAAGTTCTGCTTGCAGAGGTACCTGGGATGTCTTGTATTGTGATTGCGGAAGTTATAGTTTGGTCTTGATCTATAAACAAAGTTATCGATTGAGAAATCCCATTGTTATTTCTTAAATATGTTATAGCTCCTTGCAGGGTTCTGAAGTTTGTGTTAGGGTTGGTTGGATAAATTCTTTGGTCAGAGCCAGTTTGAGAAAATCCAACAAGTGGTAACAGTACTAAAAGCGAAAGTAAGATAATTTTTTTCATGGGGAAAAACATCTGTTTTTAATTTGGTTGAGCAAATGTAATTTCAGATACGCTTCCCAAATTGCTTTTAGTTTCCCTATTTTCTGACTTTTCGATGAACTGCAAAAATAATCGATGAACTACATCTTTTAACGAAAACGTTTTCGTAAATAATGTAGGAAAATTATTATTTTAATGTAAATTATGTAAACAAATCCAATTTTCGTGTAATACTCGCTAGCTGATTTTCAGTATAATTAGTTTAAAAGTATGGTTTTGTTATTTTAGTTTTAAACAGTATTATTTGTTATTTTGTGAAGAACTCAAATCTTGCAGCTTTTCATAAACCAAATTGCTTTCAAAACCTTTTCTAAAAAGAAAGTCACACCACTTTTTTTTCTTTTTCAAAAGATTAGTTTCTAGTAAGTTCTCCCAAGTTTTTTCTGCAAGCGCATGAAAATTTTCAAGATATTCTTCCATACTGATTTCTTTTAATGCTTTATCGATGTTATACTTCGAAATATGGCGCTGTTGCAGTTCGCGAATAATTCTCGTTTTGCCCCAATATTTGATGCGGTGTTTGCCACGAGCAAAAGAACAGGCAAAGCGCTCCTCATTCAAGAAATTGTCTGTGATCAAGTGCACTACAATTTGGTCAATCTCATCAGAAGACATTTTTAATGTTCGCAGTTTTTGAATTACCTCTTCATGGCAACGATCTTGGTAGGCACAATAATGCTCTAATTTTTGGATGGCTTCACGAACAGTCGGATATTCTTTTGACATAAGTAATGGCAACAATTTTTTCAAAAATAGCTTTTTTTCTAGACATGTAGTAAAAGCTTCAAATAGATTGAAAAGTTAAAATAGAGAATATAATTTGAAGAAAAGAAAAGAATAATTGTTTTTGTTTTTAAATCAAATAAAATCTTATGTTTGCAATAAGTATTTCCCAAACAGACATTTAATTAATTTTAAATTAGATATTTATGCCGAATTTGAATTCCAACAGAATTGATGTTGTCATGACAGAAACATCACTTCAAGAAGCAAAAGCAAAACTAATAGCTTTTGAAACTTCACTTCCTTTTTTGACAGGTTTGTCACCGCAAGAACGCATGGCGCTTCCAAAAATTAATGTCTCAAACAAAGTTTTTGTAGAAGATTCAGTAATGCACATTGAAAATACGCCCGGCGTACTTCCTGCTTATGTAGATGTTTCAAAACTCAAAAATGATCTTATACTCTTTAAGCAGCTTGATGAATTGCTATCGGTTTCACGTCGCATTACTGAAAAGTTAGAAGATACCATGATGCTTGCAGGATCAGAAGCTTTCGTCATGTCACTTGCAGCTTATCGATTATTTGCGGCGGCATCGATAGCCGGAATTCCTGGCGCAGATACTGCTTATGGTCACTTGAAGAAACGTTTTAAACAAGTTTCAGAAAGTACAGAAGTTGTCTTGATAGATGCTGCAGAAGTAAAATAATTGCTTTTAGAAAATCCAACAAAGCCAGTCTTAAAAACGCTGGCTTTTAATTATTGTCACTTATCCTTCTTAATGACACTTTTATTTTCTCCTCCGTAAATTAAAAAAAACTTGCTTCCCTGCCATAAAACACAGTAGACGGAGCAAAAACGTCTGCAAGCTGAGCAAAAAGCTGAATGCGGCTACTTTATTGTTGCCATGGTGAAGCAAAAATCTCAACAGGTCGTGGCTTAAAGGTGCTTCAGGGGGGGTATAGAGGTGGGGGTATTAAGCAAAAACATGCTATTGCCAAGCAAAATGACGCAACAGGCAAAGAAAGAGGTAGGTTGAGTGTTTCACAAGCTTTATTGTTATAAAAAATAGATTATTTTGACAGCTTGTTTAGTATTAATAATGCTTGAAATCTGGGATGATAAGCATGTAAAACTTATCACTTTTAAAATAAGCCTTCTTAATTTTCTAAAATTATTTTCAGAGTAACAATTTAAAGATGTGAAATAGTTTTTTTCTTAAAAATTTATAAAAATAAATATACTATCCACAAAATTTAAATCGAATTGTTCTTATTTGTAAGAGATTAATTATCTTTCAGCGATTTTATATTAACTTAATATTAAGATAATGTAGGCGTATTACATTTGCGCCTTAATCATTTTAAAACGTGGCTGTAAAAAGCACAGGGGACAACTTTTAAAAGAGAATTTATGAAGAGAATTTTACTATTGTTTTTAATGGTTTTTGGAATTGGAAATGTTTTCGGGCAAATAGCTCAATTTAATTTTCCTGCATCAAGCTCACTAGTTGTATCTGCTAAAAATACAAATGTGAGTGTTTCTAATATGGCTCTTTCAGCAGGAACAATTGAAACAAATATTACTACGGGAACAGTTTTTCCTAATCCACCGTATATTGAAGAAACAGGAACTTGGACTTCTAGTACTCAAGCGAGTGCAAAGAATTTTAATTTTACTATAACTGCTAATGCGGGTTATCAATTTACAATCACAAATATTTCTTTTAGAGCAGTTTCTACTGCAGCAGGTCCATCTGCTATTGGTTTTGCTGTAGGAACAACTGATATTTATTCTGTTAATACATCTAATGGAGGACTGATGGTTGTAAATCAATCAGTAACAGGGCAAAATAATCTTACTTCTGCAGTAATAAAGATTCAAGGATGGCTAAATGGTTCAAGATCTACTGCTGGTGGAGGAGCATTTCGTTTAGATGATGTTATAATTACTGGAACTGTAACACCATTAACATTAGCACCAGAAATTAATATCAAAGGAAACGGAACATCAATTGCCGCCAGTGATCTAACGCCATCAACAACAGACAATACTGACTTTGGTTCTGCAACTACAAACACAACTATCACAAAAACATTTACAATAGAAAATACTGGTACGGCTGATTTAATATTACCGGCATCTTCAGTTGTTTTATTAAATAACACTTCAGGATTTACTGTCACTCAACCGCTTTTGAATACAATTCCATCAAACAGCAGTACAACTTTTACGGTTAGTTTTAATAATGCTTCTGCGGGAACTTTTGACAATCAGGTAATTGTAGATAGTAATGATAGTGACGAGTCTACCTATAATTTTGCTGTCAAAGCGATTGCCACAGCCCCTGCTTCAGAAATAAATATAACAGGAAACGGTGCCAATATTGCCAGTGGCAGTACAACCCCTTTAACTAACAATCATACCGATTTTGGAAGCGTTGATATTACTTCTGGAACTATCGTAAGAACATTTACAATTCAAAATACGGGAGCAAGCGTTCTGAATTTAACAGGAGCTAGTCCGTATGTTGTTATTTCGGGAGCAAATAGTGCTGATTTTTCGGTCACTGCTATTCCTTCTACGCCAATAGCCGCTATTAATGGCACTACGACTTTTCAAATAACTTTTGATCCAAGTGCAGTTGGTGCAAGAACAGCAACAATTAGTATCGCTAATGATGATAGTGATGAAAATCCATATACCTTCGCAATCCAAGGAACAGGAACTGATATTCCTGCAACACCAGCAGGAACCATATCAGGAACAACGCCTGCCTGCGATGCCACAACCCTTACTTATACAGGAACTATTCCTGCCGATGTAACTTATTTTTGGCAAACGGCATCTTTAGGAACTTCAACGGTAAATAATGCAACTACGCCGTTAGCTGTGATAGCATCTGGAAATTATTATGTCAGAGCAAATAAGGGAGGTGTGTGGTCTGCAGCTTCCACTGTTGCTTATGCAGTTGTGATCAACCAGTCATCAAATATTGCAACCAGTCCTGCAAGCATCAGCAGAGTAATTCCTGCTACTGCAAATTTTGCGGTAACAGCAACCGGAACTTCAGTGACTTATCAATGGCAAGTCTCAACAAATGGAGGATCAACGTGGGCAAATGTTGCCAATGGTTCTGGCGGCACAACTGCTTCATACACAACACCAGCGACAACTGATGCCATGAATGGTTATCAATATAAATGTATTGTTACAAATTCTTGTAATGTTGCGACTTCAAATACTGCAACATTGACATTGACGAATTCGCAAACGACGAATGCGACAAATATGGATACAAAAAGCTGTTTTGGAAATACGAATGTGACATTAAACTGGGATGCTGCAACAGGAACTACTCCTCCAACAGGCTATATTGTTTTTGCTTTGCCAAGCGCCACGGTACCACAAATGACAGCAGCTTCTGCAGGAAATGCTGTTGATTATGTTATAAACAGTGATTTTTCATTAGCAACAACTTACTCAACTTTAGGTCGAGCTGTTTATAAAGGAAGCGCAACTTCAGCGACTATTACTGGTCTTACTCCTGGAACAATTTATACTTATAAAGTCGTGGCCTATAAGAGTGAAACAATAACAGGATGGTCACCGGGAATCGCTACAACTGCAACAACATCTTCATGGGTTGTTTATAATTCTCTTGCTAAAACACCCGAAGTTTCAACTTTAGCAGCAAGTGTTGCTAATTTGTCAACTTCAATAACTTGGGCAAGACCTACGCCAATATCATGCTATGAATATATTGTAGTTGCTAATCAAGGCGGACCGGTAGTTTTTACACCTTCTGGTGATGGTTCTGCTTATACTGCGAATGCAGCTTATGCTGGTCCAAATCAAATTGTATATAAAGGAACAGGAAACAGTGCGCCAGTAACAGGACTAGTTAACGGAACTTCTTACTGTTATAAAGTCTTTGTTAAAAAAGGAACAGAATGGAGTGAAGGTGTTTCAGTTTGTCAAACACCAGAAATAACTTATTGTATTTCTAATGGAAATGCTACAGATTTATTTTTCACAGGAATAAGAAGAGTTATTTTTAATACTATCGATAATCCTACTCCAGCTGAAGATAATGCTTATTCTAATTTTACGGCTATTAATACTGATTTAAATGTTGGAGAAAGTTATCCGCTTTCTGTTTATGCAAATACTGACGGAGCATCAACAGTGTATGCAAGAGCTTGGATTGATTGGAATAAAAATGGAAGCTTCAATGACAGTGGTGAAAGTTTTGATTTAGGAACAGCATACAACGTTGCAAATGGTCTCACAACTCTTTCTGGACTTGAAATTAATGTACCAACTGGCGCTGCGATTGGTAATGTTAGAATGAGAGTTGCTGTAAAATATGATGCTCTGCCAGCATCTTGTGACACAAATTTTGACGGAGAGGTCGAAGACTATACTTTAAATATCGTTCAGGCACCAGGTTCTGAAATTTATATCAAAGGGAATAATCAAAATATTGCTAGCGGAAGCACAACAGCTTCACCATTAAATCTTACGCTCTTTGCAGGTCAAACAATTGGGGCAAGCCAAGAGAAAGAATATAGCATTGGTAATGTAGGATTGAGCACGTTGCTATTGACAGGCTCGCCAATTATCGATATCGTTGGTGCAAATCCTGGAGACTTTTCAGTGACTCAATATCCGGCAAGTTCTATTGCTTCAGGAAGTACGTCTAATTTTAAAATAACTTTCCATCCTACGAGAGCAGGCGTGCGTACTGCAATTGTCTCTATTGCGAATAATGATACGACAGGTAATGAAAATCCATATACTTTTCTAATTCAAGGAACAGGAAATTGTAATGCAATAACAACTACCGTTACACCAGCTTCGGGCCCAGTCGGAACAGAAGTAACTATTATTGCCACAACAGGAAGCATTACAGGAGGAACTGTAACTTTTAATGGAATTACAGCTACTTCTGTTATGCATATTTCTGCTACAGAGATTAAAGCTATTGTTCCAGTTGGCGCAACTTCTGGAAATATTGTTATCACTAACGCCCAAGGATGTGCGGCATCAAATGCATTCAATGTAATTCATAATGTATCTGCAGGATGTGAGAATAGCACAGGAGTTCCTTCTGATCTTCTGATTTATGAAGTTTATGATGAAAATGGAGGTTCAGGTGGTTATGTTTCTATTTTTAATGGTACAGCATCTTCGAAAAACCTTTCTGATTACAGACTTTATAGAGCGGGTACTTACAGTCTGAATGATTTTGCAAATTACGCATCTATTTCGGGGACAATACTTTCTGGAGGAATTGCAATTATTAAGGTTACTGGCACAAATCAATGTACAACCCCGGCTTCAACTAGCAACGGAACAATAACTGGAGGTTTCGGCTCTGATGATGGTTTTCAGTTAAGAGCAAGCAACGGAACAACAATAATTGATGATGTTGCAACTCCAAATCGTGTTGGATACTATTTAAAAAGAAAAATCGCAGCATTATCTCCAAAAACAGTCTTTACCAATGCAGATTGGACAACCCAAAATATTGCAGCTAGTGAATGTGTTGGAAGTGGAGTAGCGCCTACAATTGTAGAAAATTTGCCAGTGGTGACATTACAGCCAGTTTTCACAGATAAATGTGGCTCAACTTTACTGACAATTGCAGGAACCGAAGGATTTGCTGGTGGAAATCCATTAACATACCAATGGTTTATAACGGCGCCAGGTTCTTCAGCTTGGACAGAAATTGTTGATGGAGGTGTTTATAACGGAGCCACAACCTCGGCTTTATCGGTATCTTCATTAACAGGATTAGATCATTATCAATTCTATGCTCAGGTAAGAGAAAATACAGCAACTTGTTATACGGCAACAAATGCGGTGAATGTAGTTGGTTCTTTAGGAACCGTTACTTGGGATGGTTTTGCATGGGTAGGAGGGCTTCCTGATAAAACAAAAGATGTAGTAATTACCGGAATTTATTCTACAGTAGCAGGAAACTTTGAAGCTAGAAGTTTAGTAAACAACGGCGAAATAACTATTGCAGACGGCGGGTATATCAAAATTGAATATGGATTGACAAATAACGGTCCGTTTTATATCAAAAATAACGGAAGCCTTGTTCAAGTTTGTGACGACGCAGTAAACACAGGTTCTGCTGTTGAAATGGAAAGAATTGCAATGCCAATGTATCGCTATGATTACACTTATTGGTCATCACCAGTTTCTCCTCAAACGGTGGGCGATCTTTCGCCAGATACATTAGCAGATAAATATTTTGTTTGGGATTCTAATTTTCAAGATTGGACAAATGTTATCAGAACGCAAGAAATGGAAAAAGGCTTAGGATACATAATACGCGCACCTCAAAATTTTTCAACAAATCCTCTAAATACAGATGAATTTATCGGTAATTTTTCAGGAATACCTAATAATGGAGTTGTGACAGTGCCAGTTGTAGGAAGCACATCATCCGTAAGATGGAATCTACTTGGAAATCCATATGCTTCTGCGATTTCCGCAGATAAATTTTTAGATGCTATCATAAATCCTGATTTAGAGGGAACAATTTATGTATGGACGCATAATACGCCTTTAGATCCAACACCGGATTCTAATGGATTTTATAATTATTCTCCAAGTGATTTTGCTGTATATAACGGACTTGGTGGAACATCAACAGCCCAAAGTGCTACAGTTTACAACGGATATATTGCTGCCGGTCAATCTTTTTTCGTGAAAGGAACAGATCTAGGAATAGCAACTTTCAATAATAGCATGCGAGTGACCCAAAATAATACACAGTTTTTGAGAAGTTTAAATGTGAATAGAAATGCTCTTGACAAAAGCAGAATTTGGCTAAATATGGCTAACTCTCACAACGCTTTCAAGCAGATTTTGGTTGGGTATATCAATGGTGCATCAAACGAAATTGATCGTAATTTTGACGGAGAAAATTTTGGATCAGGCGCAGTAATGCTTTATTCGATAGTTTCAGGAAAAACGTTGTCAATACAAGGAAGAGCTTTGCCTTTTACTACAGAAGACAGGGTTGAATTAGGCTATAAAACAACAACAGCAGGCAATTTAAAAATCAGTTTGGCAAATTTTGACGGATTGTTTGCAAACCAAAATATCTATCTTGAAGACAGGGTTTTAAATGTTATTCATGATTTAAAACAGTCTGATTATACTTTTGCTTCTGCGATTGGAACATTCAATGAGCGATTTGTCCTTCGTTTTACAAACGAAACACTTGGTAATCCAGATTTTGATTTGATCAATAACAGCATACGTGTTGCGGTTAAAAATGAAACAATCACAATTAAATCTTCTATTGAGAATATCCAAAAAGTCGCAATTTATGATTTGCTAGGAAGAACAATCTATGAAAATAAAAAGGTAAATGAAAAAGAATTTGTTATTCAAGAAGTGACTGCTAATCAACAAGCACTAGTAATAAAAATCTACCTCGAAAACGGAATGGAAACTAGTAAAAAGATTATAATGAATTAGTCTTTAAAAGTTTACAAATAAAAAGTCCCGGCCATTAAGCCGGGACTTTTTTTATATCAATATTTAAGTTTTTGTGTGTTCTAATAATTGCTTGTTCATTTTTATAGTCAATCCATTCTTGGCCTTTCCACTTTCGCATCATGTTGTCAAAATGGCGCATTATAAAAATATTATAAGCAGCTCTTCCAAGATTTGAAAGTTTTCTAGGAAATGCACGCAGACTCATTGAAAATCCTGGGGTTAGGTATTTCATATAATGCCAATAGCCTTCGGGCATATAAAGCATTTCGCCATGTTCAAGATTGCAAATCAATCCTTTTGCTTGCTTTAGCGCTGGCCATCTGTCAAGATCTGGATTGTCAAAATCAATGTCTTCCCTTGAAATCAAAGCATGCGGTACTTTATATAAAAAAGGTGTCTGATCTGGGGCAAAAAGAATACACTGTTTTTTTCCATGGAAATGAAAATGCAAGATATTTGAATAGTCAATATCATAATGAATGAAGACTTTTGAATTTTCTCCTCCAAAGAAAAGCATAGGAAGCTGTTTTACCAATCTAAGTCCAATCTCAGGCCATTTGAAATCTAATTTTAGCGAAGGAACTTGCTGCATTAAGTTGTAAAGAAATATGCGATAATTTGTAGGCTTTGATTGTAAGAGATCAATATAATCAGTCATTTTCATCTTGGCATGCGCTTCATTGAAACCATCCTTGTGTGTCACGGGACGGTCATCATATAACGGGACAACCTTGTCGCCTGCAATATTTTTTATGTAATCAAGCCTCCATTTTTTATAGGCAGGCCAATCTTCAGTAAGTTTTTCAACAACTAAAGGCTTTTGTTTTAATACATAATTTTTATAAAATTCTTCTTTAGAAATGGTTTTTACACGCTCAATTTCAGTTAATTGCAATGGCATGGTAGAAATATTTAGATATTTGTAAATATTAATTTCAACTCAGTTCTAACAAAGTTAATAAAGCATTATCAAATTGTAAAGCGCCAAATCTTAAATTTTTGCCATAAAAAAAGCTGCATGCCAATGAAGGAATGCAGCTTTAGACATTAATCTAAAAAACTATTTTTTAACTAATTTCTGCGTATAGGTTGTGTTGTTGTCGGCCTTTACGTTTACGATATATATTCCAGTATTTAGGCTTGAAATATTAATTTTGCTCTCTGTGCTTTCCATCACTTTTTGTCCAGTAATTGAAAAGATTGCAGTATTCTTGATTTCAAATGCATTTCCGGAAACTGCAATATTCAATTCACTTGAAGCTGGATTTGGATAAATTGAGATGGGGCTTGCCGAAGCAACCGGATTGTGTACTCCCAAAGCGAGATCCTCAATTGTGAATTTGATTACGCCTAAATCTGTTGTAGCAATATAAGCATTGATTGAAGTGCCGTCAAAATCATAATCCATTCCATAAGATTGTACATTTTTAATTTCTTGTGGAGTTACATTTGACCATTCATTTCCACCGTCAGTAGTATAATAAATTGTGGCTTCGTCTGAAATTCCAGTATGTACACTTGCAATAATTACCCCGTTATTTACTGGAGAATAAGTGATTCTTTTGACATCTTGGCCAAATAAAATTTGCGTCCAATTCTCGCCAGCATCCAGTGTTGTAAATACGCCCAGATTAGTACCAACAGTAAATTGATTTTCATCTAAAGGATTGCGTTGCATGTCCCAAATTAAATCACTTGAACCAATTGACAATCCGTTCATCATTTCTGACCATGTCAAACCTGAATCTGATGATTTTAAAAATTTATTTCCTTTTGTAATATAAATTTCATTTGGATGGCTGGCAACAATTGAAAAACCAGTTACAACACCACTTCCATCTTCAAAAACCTCTGGAGTAGTAATTTCTTCGGTAACAACATTTTCTAAATCAGAAAAATTGATTTTGTTAACAGTGCTTCCTTCACCATTTCTTGTAGAAACATAAACGATGTTGTTGTTTGTTGGGTCAACCAAAACTTCTTGAGAATCAGTTGCATAGTTTTCTATCAAATTTGTATAAGTCAGTCCATAGTCAGTACTTACTGAAAATATGCCTCCAAAAAAACCACGTGTTGCTAAGTTAAAAATTCTTCCTGGAACGTTATTGTCAGCTGTTAGGTAATGACTTTTTGGGTTAAATCGCGTGATCTGCTCAGATTCAAAAATAGTAGATTGAGAAGTGCTTAAATTTTTATGAATACGGCCACCTTGCGCTCCATAATATAAATGCTTGGCTCCATTTACAGAAGCATGAGAAACGCTGGTAACATTATAATAAGGAACTCTGATTTGTGACAAAGTTATTCCTCCGTCAATAGACATTTGCGGATAAAAATCAGTTGAAATTGCAATTTGGCTGTCATTAAAAGGATTGAACGAAGCGTCTAGACCATAATAGTAATCTTCAGCATATTGTGGATAAACTACGCTTGTCCAAGTTGCACCTCCGTCATTTGACTTGATGATTTCATTTTCATCTAAAAGGATAATTTTATTGGCATCAGTTGGACTAAATACAATTGAATTAACACAGTTTAATGTTTGGTCATTGAAAGTTATCGGAAGCTGATTCCAAGTAGTTCCTCCATCTGGCGATCTATAAACACGTTCTTCTACTAAGCTGAAACTAATTCCTGTTCCCACAATGATGTCATCTCCATTGATTGGATTAAAGGTAATTGCGCTAAATGGAAATCCCGCCATATTTTCTGTCCAAGTACTTCCAAAGTCATTTGAAACTAACAATCCTCCATTGATTTCTTCTGCTCCAAGCGATCTACCGATAAATAATTTTGATTTGCTTACTGGGCTAATTGCTACGGTTGTTACTTGAACAGTGCTATAATCGTCGCTATAATAAATTAATTCCCAGTTGGTACCGCCATCCGAAGAATGAAAAACTTTTGATTTTGGAGCTAAATTTTCATTGTAAGAAACATTAGCTATGATTCCACTTCCTTGAGAATCATATAAGTCATAAGAGGTGATTTGTGCTCCGCCTATTGTATATGGAGAAGCAAAGAAAGAGGCAATACTGTTTGTTGTAGTATTAAAAGTATAGATTCCTTCAACAGCTGGATCACCAACAATTGTAAAACTTAAGAAATCACCGCCAATGAATTTAAGATTCGTAATCCTCGTTTGTGAATTTGGAAAAGAGTAAAGCAAGCTCCAATTTGTTCCATTGTCATTAGAGATGATTAAATGGTTTCCTTGAGTTGCAGCATAAATCCGATTTTGGATAGTTGGATGGTAAGTCATGTTTTGAAGTCTTCCATAATCTGAAACGCCTTCAAAGCTGACTTGGGCATTCATGGAAATGCTCATAAATAGCAAAGCAGCTAAAATTGTAATTTTTTTCATAATCAGTTTATTTTGTTTTCTAAATTTTCAGAAAAAGCAACCTGATATCAAAAAAATAGGCTGGACATAGTGTGACATCTATTTGGACAAATTGTGATTTTGTATTTTAAAATACTGAAAGATAGTCGTATAGGTTAATGTCGTGTGGTAATTCCATACGTGTTGCAATTCTTTCTTTTCTCTTTCGACAAGCATCGGGTGTAATATTAAGCATCGAAGAAATTTCTTTCGTACTCAAATTCATATAGATGTAAGAAATGAATCGAATGTCATTTGCGTTTAGCTTTGGATGCTTGGTTTTTAAGTCATTTATGAAGTGTTGATTCACTTCTTCAAAATGTGTAATAAAACTATCCCATTCATCTTCAGTTTTTAAATGGTTTTTTAAAGTTTTAATGTGTTCTACCAAAGCTGCATCTTTTGAAATCTCTGGAAGTTTTGACAAAGTCTGCAATGTTTCTTCTATCAATTCGTTTCTGCCGGAAAGATAAAGTGCTTTTGCGGAAAGTTTTCTATTCTTGATCTCAATTTCATTTTTCAATCTTTCTTGTTCTAAAAGGGCCGAGGTTTCCTTTTCTTTAAACATTTTTTCTAATAGCAAATTATCGCTTTTTTCTTTTTCAAGTTCTAAAGTAACAATGTGTTCATTTCTTTCGGCAATTAGTTTTTTTTGTTTGTGCTTAATCGAAAGATTTCTCAAGGTCAAAATGATGAATAGCACAATAATAAAGATAATGCCAATTACACAATAAAACATTTGGCGTTCATCATCAATTTTTGATTCCCTAAGTGCAATTTCTTTTTTATAATTTTCAATCTCAAATTTTACACGACTGTTTTCAAATACTTTTCCGTTTTTAATTTCATTAAGTTTTCCTTCTGTTTCAATAATTGAATCTTTAGCCATTAAAGCAAGATCATATGATTTTTCAGCATAATAAATATCTGAAAGCAATTTAAAAACAGCAATTTTACTTTCAAGATTTGGATTTTTTTTTAAAATTTTGTTGGTATAATTTTTAGCAAGATCCAAATTGTTTTCTTCTAAATGGCTTTTTGCCAAAATCATCAAAAGTGAAATTCCAATATCATTATATTCTAAATCTTTCGTGGTTTTTAAAATTTCTTCAGCACTAAGCCGAGCTTGTTTTGAATTTCCTTGGAGTAAATCATTTTCGGCAATTGCAATTTTTGTTAAAATCAAAAGTGGTGGTTGTGAAGCAAGATTAGGAAGCGATTCATTAAAATAAATTCTTGCTTTTTTCAAATTGCCAGTTTCATTAGCTACATTTCCTAAGTTCATGGCATATAATCCGATCTTTACCGCATCTTTATTTTCAACAGCAATATCATAGGCTTTTTGGAAATATTCATTTGCTTTTTCATAATTTTTTTCCTTAGAATATAAAATGGCAATATTGTTTAAAACAATCATTTCATACTTTGGTTCTAGGTTTTTGACTGCAATTGTATAGCTTTCTAAGTAATAGTTCAGCGCTTCGCCATAATCTAGAATAGTATAATAATTGGCGCCAATGTTATTTGTAGCTAAAAATAATTGTTTGTACCAGCGATTTTTTTCGGCTAAATTTCGAGCTTCCGTCAATAATTCTAAAGATTTCACATGGTCTTTTTTCCACATTGCATCTATTCCGTTTTGAATCAATGAATCACAATGTTGAATAGTATTTGCAGTAGTATTTAATGTAAAAAAAAAGTATAACAAGAAGAAAAGCATGCACGGCTTGCAATGAGAACATTTTTTATGCATCAGTTTTTGTTATTTGAATTCAAGTATAAGAATAACAATATGCAAAAAGGTTGCGTCAGATTTTGGATTTATATTAAATAAAAAATGTTTTCTCTGAAGTTAAAATTAAAAGGTTATTCATAAAAAAAGGATTACAACAATTGTAATCCTTAAATTAAATATATTTAGTAAAAAACTTAATTTGCTTTGTCGATTTTTTCTACTTTATCTTTCCAATACTGCATCATTGCAAAAGATACTATCATTGATGAAGCAGCTCCTTCAATGAATAGTCCAAAGCAAAATTGATATAATGATGGGTCTCCGCCGCCAAAAACATAACTGCTTGAAAAATGTTCAAGATCACCACCTAAAGATTCTATATAAATCATAAAAGCTACTAATCCTAAAATTAATCCAACCATTCCGGTAAGAAAACCAGCAAGAAGATTTGTTAGATAACCGTTAATTCCGTCATGATAATTTGACTTTATCGTTCTATTCACTCCATAAATCACGAAAATGAAATTTAGAAGTCTCAAGTAAATTTGATCTGCTAGTCCTAAAGTTTCGATTAATAAAAAGTATAATCCAATACCAATAAAAATAATGATGCCGTTGATGAATAGTCTTGAAAATTTCATAATAATTAGTTTAGTTAGTTTTAATTTTTTTAGCATGCGCTAATTAATTAATCGCATTGGTATAACTAAAATTACAAAATTTAATCTAGATTTTGAGTATTTGTTTGCTTATTAGACGGATATTTAATAAAATTTTAATAAACAGGGTTTTTCTGACTAAACACTATTTGTGTGAATTATTTAATTATATTTCCTTGATTATCATAAAGTAAGATCCAATCATTATGAAAAAAATAATTCCAGTCGGCTTCGGCTAAATCTATTTCAGGATCAATAAATTTTTTATAAGGCTTTTGATTAATTGAAATTTGACAGTCTGCAAAAATCTTTACATTTTTTCCTTCCAGGGCATATTCTTCTTTAATTCGCTGTGCCATTTGCCAAATTGCGTCTGGTTTTTCTGAAACCATGCTTATTTGTTTTGGAGTTAATTTTGAGTTCAGATTATAGAAAATTCGATGCCCCGTTTTCTTATCATAAATTTTAAAATTATTAAAGCCACTTCGAGATCTAAGCATCATTCTCCAGCTTAATCGATGGCCTTCTTCTGTCCATAAAACATCACCTTTGATGAACCAGTGTCTTATCGGAAGCAAAATTTGAATAACAAAATAGGGTAGGAAGAAATACATTAAAACCGATTTGCTTTCATAAACAGAAGCGGTTTTTAAATCTAATTTTGGTTTTTTCTTGAAGAAAATATTCCTGATTTTTTCTGGAGGATAAAAGAAAACTGCAAAGCTCAGAGCAAAAAACGGAAAGATTCCAATTTGTAATGTTATCGCGTTGAAAAGGTGGAAAATCAAAGAAGCTATAAATGCAAAAGTTCTGGTTTTTTTCCAAAGAAGCATCGGAATTATCAATAAATCAAATGCAATTCCTGAATAAGCAATGAAGAGATAAAACCATTTTTGATTGAAAATTTCTTGAATTGCTGGATAAGGCGACTTATTTGCTAAAAGGTTTTTTGTAAAAGTGCCATCAAGCCAATCTGGATAAAATTTTGAAACTGTGGCAAAAAAGTAAACAATAGCAATTTGAAAAATCATGACCCAAGAACACCATTTTGGCATGCTTAAACTTTTAATTCCAGGATTTTTCCTGGCGTCGATTGATGCATATTTTTCTGCAGGTAGAAAGATCATTATCAAACAAACTAAAATTAGCATGTAGTAGTGATTGTTGTATGATGTTTTTTGCATCCAATAGGAAATCGTCCATAGAATCGTGAAAACACTTAAACTCCAACGGTATTTCCATCCCATCATGACAAAAATTCCAAAAAATCCCATCAAGGCAAAATAAAAATACATTCCATAGCCTGGAAGTGGTTGCAGCCATTCCATACCGATGTGGCTGAAAGTAAATTGAGGATCTATAAAATTTTTTTTTACCCAACCTGTTAAAATCGCGCCAAAGGTTTCTGCAGCAAGCAAAAATCCAAAGAAAATTCTAAAAATAATCAGTGGCGCATTGTCAATTGGTTGGAAAAGCTTTTTCATTTTAAGTTTTTAATAAAATCTTTAGCCGTGTTTCTGTCTTTTTCGAGTTGCAACTTTAAAGCGTCAAACGAAGGAAATTTTTCTTCTGACCGAATTCTATATAATAATTCTACAGCAATATTTTTACCGTATAAATCTCCTTCAAAATCTAGGTAATGCACTTCAATTGATTGTTTTTCTCCATTTACTGTAGGATTTGTACCAATATTCATCATCCCATAAACAATATTTCCGTCGATAAAACTTTTCACAATATAGACTCCGTTTTGTGGAATCAGCTTATAATCTTCTTCAATTTTGATATTTGCAGTTGGAAAATTGATAGTTCTTCCGAGTTGTTTTCCTTGAATTACCTTTCCTGTTAGAAAATAATTATAGCCTAAATATTCATTTGCTAAAGTAATATTTCCAGAATCAAGAGCTTTTCTAATTTTAGTTGAACTGATGGAAACTTCATCAATTTCTTCTGCTGAAATCTGCTCTACTTCAAAATTATAAATTTTTCCAAAAGCAATCAAATCATTAATGTCGGCCGAGCGATTTCTGCCAAAACGATGGTCATGGCCAATAATGATTTTTCTTATTTTAAACTGATCAACAAGAATTGTTTTTACGAATTCTTCGGCTTCCATCTGAGAAAATTTTTGATCAAACGGATGAATTATTAGATTGTCGAGTCCTGCTTTTTTTAATAATGCAGCTCTTTCATCAATTGTATTTAGAAGTTTTATTGTTCCGTCATTTTGCAAAACCATGCGCGGATGTGGGAAAAAAGTAAGTACTAGACTTTCGCATTTTTCTTCAAATGCGCTTTGAACTAGTTTTTCTATTATTTTTCCATGACCTAAATGTACTCCATCAAAAGTGCCAAGCGTGGCAATTGTAGGGTTTTTAGACTGGAATTCTTGTATTGTGTTGAAAATTTTCAAAATTGTAATTTAGCGGTTTGCAAATTTATAAGTATCTGACGGATATATAAAATGCGTTTGCAATTATTTTGAAACATATTGGTTGTCAGGAGTTTTTTTAGGTGATTTGTTTTATTACTATAAGCTGAAATTTACCCAAATATTTTTAGTTATATATTTTTCAATTGCGTCACCTTTTACTTTTAAGTATTTCAAAACTGCAGTTGTTCTTGTCCGTATAGGTACTGTTCATTTAGGATGCCTTATAAGTTGTTAAATCTTGGTTTTGGAGGAGGAAATTAAAAAGTAATCAGAATTAAATTAGTTCTCATTTTTAGATAGCAAAATACAATTATTATTTGCCATTAAAGGAAGTCATCGTAATTTCGAGTCCGGCAAGCGCAAAAGATTGAATGATTTCAGCCGAAATGTCTAATCTTTCTGTAAGTTTCGCTTTTTCATCGTCGTTCCATTCCCCAAGGACATAGTCAACTTGTTTTCCTTTCTTAAACTCATCGCTGATTCCAAAACGGAATCGTGGATATTCAGAAGTATTTAAAATCTGTTGAATGCTTTTTAGTCCGTTATGACCGCCATCGCTTCCCTTTGTGCGAATTCTAATACTTCCGAAGGGTAAATTTAGATCATCAGTAATAATCAAAACATTTGAAACTGGAATATTTTCTTTGTCCATCCAATATTTTACAGCTTTTCCGCTAAGGTTCATATAAGTATTTGGCTTTAAAAGAAACAATGTTCTTCCTTTTAACTTATATTCTGCCATGGCTCCAAGTTTAGCAGTTTGAAAATCTACTGATTCTTTTCTAGCGAGATGATCAACAACTTTAAATCCTATATTATGTCTTGTATTTACATATTCTGCGCCAATGTTTCCAAGGCCAACGATGAGAAATTTTTTCATTGGATCTAAATCTGTTTTATTTTCTTTTTTGAATATTTGGGATAGCCAATTCATTTTGTAAAAATAGTTTTTCTATAGCAAATTTGGAAGTGTAATTTAAAAAGAGTTGCGTTTGAATTTAAAGTTAAAAAGGCGATACTAAGTATCGCCTTTTTAAAATTATAGGATTTTTTATTGGTTAATTTTTAATAAAACGCAATGTTTTTTTATTGTTATCCTTTGATATTTTTATAAAATAAATTCCATTGCTTAAAGAAGATGCATTTATAGAAAGATCATTTTGTGAAGAAACTGTTATTGTTTGAACTAGCTGTCCTAGATTATTGTAGATTGTTATATTATCAGGAAGTCCAATTGAGTTTGGTACTGATATGTTAACAATGCTATTTGATGGATTTGGATATAAGCTAATGCCTTCTAAAAGATTAAATTCAGAATTGCTCAATACATTAACTCCAAAAGTTTTGCTTTCACTTGCTGTAAAAGTTCCTCCTGATGCAACCTCTTGACCTGAAATTGTTCTAATGTTGTAATAGCCATTTCCATAAGCACAACAGATTCCATCACTTTCTTCGTCAATGATAGTAAATGTATAACATTCGTTGCTTGGTAATGTCCAAGTTCTGTTTACAATTGCAGGTAGCGCTGTAATGCTATTGCCATTATTTTCACCTTCGCTATATGGGCCACCAAAATCTATATAAGCTCCCGCGCTGTTTGTTAATACCCACGTTGTTTCTGGGCCATAATAATCTGGTTGTAAGGTGAATAAATATTCATTTGTTTCAAAACTTTGAGATAAAGTGAAAGTTGATGAATTATCGTTGTTTGTATTTTGATCTGCTATACCGTTAACTGTATTTACTACCGTGTAAAATGTGTGATTCCCTGGAGTGCTTGTTATTGCTCCGACATTGATGACCTCTGAAGCATTTGTTGCTAAAGAACCAGTCCAATTATAAGTTTGCGGAGTTCCGTTGTCTATTCTGTAGCTTAAACTTGCAGATGTTAAAGTTGTAGTACCTCGGTTTGCAAAGGTTAATGTTGGTGTAAATGAAGTTCCACAGCTGATGTTTAAATTTGTAATTTCAAGTGAGCCGTCTAGGCCTACAAGAGCAGGAGCAGTGCAACCATTTGAAGTTGCTAGGGAAGCTCTTCTTGGTGAATTCTGCATAACTGCAACAATTCTTGCTTTCTGATTTAAAGTAAACACATTTAGACAAGTATCATTAGAATAATCCATGTAATTTTGAATCATATCGAGGCCTGGAGAACTTGGGCAACTGTCTTTTCCTGTAGGGCATCCGCTTGTTAATGTTGCTTGTGCTGGAGTGTCGGGGCAGTAATCATTATTGCTATCTGTAGCATTAACAACACATGATGAACTATCTCCTGTTATGTGTCTAAGACCTAAAAAGTGTCCCACTTCGTGCGTTGTTGTTCTTCCTCTGTCATATGGCGCGCTGTAGGTTCCAGCTGGATAAAGTGTGCGAGATCCAAAATATCTGTAACCAATTACAACACCATCAGTATTTGCTGTTGTAGTTCCTCCGCCAAGTCCTGACAAACCTGAGCCTGTTGGAAATTGCGCAAATCCTAATATTTCACCAATTCCAGGCTCATTCATTTGTGTTACAACCCAAATATTTAAATATCTTGTTGGATCCCATTGTGTTGACGGCTTCAAGGTAGATTCGATCATGGCTGTTGTCCAAGTTGTTTCTGTTCTTGAAATTCTATTGATTCCTGTTGATGGCAAACCATTTGGAGTTCTTTGGGCTAAGCAAAACTGTACTTCTGTATCTGCACCGACGGCATTGCTATTAAATCCTGGTGTTCCAATCATTCTTCTGAAATCCTGATTCAATACAGTTATCTGTGAAATTATTTGTGCATCAGCTATATTTGCTCCAGTGCCTACAGCAGTTCCATTGTGTATTACGTGTACAACAACTGGAATATTATATACAATATTTGGCTGTCTTGAAGTTTCTGAAGATTGCATTGTTTTTTTAACCTGCTCAATTTTTGGAGCAAGCCATGCTTCAAATTCTTCTGTACCAGGTCTGGTTTTATCAACAATTTTTAAATATTCTTCATATTCAGGAGTTACACATTTAACAATATTACCGTTATCATGTGTATGTATAGCATTTACGGTTTTACCAAAAAGCGTTGCGCCTTTTTTTACTGGATTATTTTGCCCATATGAGGAGGACAAAGACCCAATAAAAATTAATAGTAGGGTAATTTTTTTCATTTTTTATGTAAAAAGTTATAAATAGGTTGCTAAATTAATGTTTTTTTCAATATGTAGCATAAATAGTTGTGTTAATGCTAAATAGTATGATGAATTTTTGAGTTAAATAACAAAATAGAGTTCAAAAAAAAAGCACCAGTTTTGAGGCTGGTGCTTTTGATATAAATAAGGTGAAATTATTTTTTCTTCCCTTTTGCAGGTGCTTTCGCAGCTTTTGCAGCTTCTTGAGCAGCTTTCATTGCGGCACGTGAGATTCTCACTTGAGCAACTACTGTGTTTTCTGGGTGAAGCAATTTATAGTTGTCTGAACCTAATTTAGTAACATATAATTTGTTACCCATTTCAAGACCTGAGATTTCAGCTTCTACGAAATCTGGAAGATTTTTTGGAAGTGCTTTAACTTTCAATCTACGTTGGTTCAAACGTAAAACACCACCTAAAAGTACACCTGGAGAAACTCCTGTTACTTTCACTGGAACTTCCATAGTGATTTCTTTATCATCGTGTAACTGAAAGAAATCTAAGTGCAAAATCTTGTCTGAAACAGGGTGCACTTGAGTATCTTGCAATACTGCGTTGAATGTTTTACCACCTTCAAGTTCGATCACAACTGTGTGAGCGTTTGGAGTGTAAATCAAATTTTTGAATGCTTTTTCTTCTGCAGAAAAGTGCACTGGTTGATCTCCTCCGTATAAAACGCAAGGAACCGCTCCAGCATTACGTAAGGCTTTAGTAGCTACTTTGCCCACGCTTTCTCTTTCTGATCCTTTAATTGTAATCGACTTCATTGTAAATATATATAATTAATAAAAAATTCTTTTTTAGAGCTATAAGTAAAAGGCTTAAAGCTTTAGGTAGACAGTTTTGTGTGAGATTGCTTCGTTCCTCGCAATGACTACATCAAAAATTTGCCACTGATTGAGTTGTTGTGTTGCACCATTTGCATTACTTCTGCAAAAAGAGGTGCACAGCTTACCACTCTGATTTTTTTGGATTCTTTCTTTAACGGAATAGAATCGGTAACTATTAATTCGAGTAATTTCGAATTTTCAATTTTTTCGTAAGCCTCTCCTGATAAAATCGCATGAGTGCAGATTGCTCTGACGCTCAGGGCTCCTTTTTCAATCATCAGGTCGGCTGCTTTTGCTAAAGTTCCTCCGGTGTCAATCATATCGTCAACCAATATAATGTGTCTTCCGGTAACTTCACCGATTAATTCCATGCTTTCAATAACGTTTGCCGCTTTTCTTTGTTTGTAACAAATCACGACATCTGATTCTAAGAACTTAGAATAAGCGTATGCTCTTTTTGAACCTCCCATATCTGGAGATGCAATTGTCAGATTCTCTAAACCTAAACTTTTTACATAAGGCAAGAAAATAGTAGAAGCAAATAAATGGTCTACTGGTTTTTCAAAGAATCCTTGAATCTGGTCTGCGTGCAAATCCATTGTCATGATTCTTGTGGCTCCTGCAGTTTCTAAAAGTTTTGCAACTAATTTTGCTCCAATCGGCACACGTGGCTTATCTTTTCTGTCTTGACGGGCCCATCCAAAATAAGGTATTACAGCAGTAATGTGACGTGCTGAAGCTCTTTTGGCGGCATCAATCATTAGTAAAAGTTCCATTAAGTTGTCAGCACTTGGAAAAGTGGAGCAAACTAAAAAAACTCTCAATCCTCTGATTGATTCTTCAAATGACGGCTGAAATTCTCCGTCGCTATAAGTTGAGAACGTTACTTTACCTAGCTCCACACCATAGCTTTTAGCTATTTGTTCGGCTAAATGTACGCTTTGAGAACATGCAAATATTTTTGCTTCTGGTTCTTGGTGCGGCATTTTAATCTGTTGTTTAGTAGTTAGTTAGTGTTGTGTCGTGTTAACGAGGTGCAAATTTAGGAATAAAAATCAACTCTGAAAGGAAAATTTTAAGTATTTTTTCTTTTATTTTAAAATATTTCTATTACATTTGCACCCACAATTGAAACATCAATTGCCTGGATGGCGGAATTGGTAGACGCGCACGACTCAAACTCGTGTACTTAGGTGTGTGGGTTCGATTCCCACTCCAGGTACTAAAACCCTAATTATTTGAATTTCAAATAATTAGGGTTTTTTATTTTCGAGAATTTAAAAATTATGATCTTGTTTGCTGGTGATTGGCTTTGTTCTTTGATAAGTCTTGTACGCCAGTTTTTGGAGAAATTGTATTGAAATCACCTTTGATTATGTAGTTAAGATCTTCGCCTCTTACAGTGATTTTGAAATTATCTCTTCTGATTATAGTAATTACTTCAACTGCTTTCCCTTCATATTCACACTTGTAGATTGAAGTTTCCTTAATGGATGCTGCTTTTTTGATTAATTTTAAATTTCCAATTGGCCTAACATTGATGATTGAATCAGTTAAGGTAAATAATATATCAGGTTGGTTGTAGCTAATTTCATTGATAGAATATGTTTCTGATTTCAATAAAATTTTATAATCATTTTGACAATTACCTGAAATGGATAAAAGTAAAGATGCAACTGCAAATAATTTCTTCATTTATTTTTTATTCTTATGATAATTATCCAAATTTATTCTGAAAAAACATAGATTATGATGCTTCTTATGTTTCTGTTATTGCCAGAAAAAAGCCAAATTTTTTGGGGATTTCTTTTGCAATAATAGTATTAATCTTCAGTTTTAGAAAATTTATCAAATAAAAAAAAAATATTAAATTAGGGATGTGACTTAACTAATTCTGACAGAGCTTATTGATTTGCAATTGCGGTATTTGAATTGTTGTCCTGTTCAATATTTCCAATATTATTTGCTTCAGATTCAATCACATATTTCATGTTTTCGCCTCTTACGGTAACTTTGAATTTTTCAGTAGAGATTTTAGTGATTACTTCTACTTTTTCTCCTTGATATTCACAGAAATATACCGAAGTGTCTTTTACAGAGACTGCTTTTTTGATAAGTCTCATGTCTCCAATCGGTTTTACAGAAATTGTATTTTCTGTCAATGTGAAAAGAGTTTCTGGCTCATTGAAAACTTCGTCATTAATCGTATAATTTCCTGATTTTAAAACTACTTTATAATAATCTTCTTGTGAATAGCCCGCTATAAAAAACAGCAAAGCTAAAAATGTAAATATCTTTTTCATAGCATTTATTTTTATTTAGAAATAGTATTTATTTTTACTAAATTATTTATGCTAAATTACTGTGGCTTTTATAGTAAGATGTTACATTTTCTCAGAGTAAGTTTATTTAATTTGGTTGTTTGAGCCGGATTAAATTTTCTTTATTACATAAGTTACGATTCCCCAAATCATAAAATTGGTTTCTTCAGAAATTTTTATTGGTTCATAATTTTGATTTTCAGGCATTAGAAAAAGACAATTTTTCTCTAGCTTTAATCGTTTTACCGTAAATTCTCCATCAATAAAACAGACAGCAATTTTTTTGTCAGAAGGTTCTAATGTTCGATCGACGATTAAGATGTCTTTGTCATTTATTCCGGCATCAATCATCGAATGACCTTCTACTTTTATATAAAAAGTAGTTTTCTGATTCTCGATTAATTCTTTATTTAAGTCGATTGCAGTTTCTAAAAAGTCCAGTGCAGGCGAAGGAAATCCGGCTGAAACTCCTTGATTTATATACGGAATTTTGATTTCACTCTCAAAATCTGGTGTAAAAAAAGTAAGTTTTTGTTTTATATGTTTTGAATTTAATGACATTTTACTACTAGAATTTCATCGAATCTTGTTGTATATCTTGCAGATAATAATTCTTGTTTCATATTCCATGTTTTTGCATCTTGCGTTCCAAGCTTGATTTTTCGATCGCCTATTTTTTTATTTATATCATCGATTGTTTTCATTAATGAAAGATGTTTCGGATTTTCCTCTTCAAATAAATGAAGTTGCTTTTCATTCGTATTAGTTAATTGCGTGACGATAACGCCCGCTTTTTTAAAACGCTGTCCTTTATTTTCTTCGTATAATTTTTCTAAAATTCTTATCGCAGCTTGATTTATCGTTAGTGTAGAATCAGTTCCAAAAGGCAAAGTAATCGAATTGTGATAGTATTGTTTGGTTGACGGTGTTTTATGTTCCATAGTCCCGAGCATCACAATTACTGTATGGCAGCAGGATTCTTGTTTTCTTAATTTTTCAGCACAAACTGATGCAAAAGTTGAAACTCTTTCCCTCAGAGAATCAAAATCATATAATTGTTTAGGAAAACTTCTCGTGATAGCAATGCTCTTTTTATTTGCTGGTTCTTCTATTCCTAAAACTGATTCTCCTAATAATTCTTTTCTAAGGCGAAGTCCGATAACGCCCATTTCTTTTTTAATCCAGCTTTCATAAAAAGGTTCTGTAAAATCATACGCGGTCAAAATATTTTTGACTTTCATCTTTTTTTTCATTCGATGGCCAATTCCCCAGACATCTTCAATTTTTGTCCATTTTAAAGCTTTTATGCGTTTTTCATCGGTATCAATTACATAAACTCCTTTAGTTCTTTCGGGATATTTTCTGGCAATTTTATTGGCAACTTTTGATAAAGCTTTTGTTGGAGCAAAACCAATGCTGACCGGAAGACTCAGTCCTTTTAGAAGTGTATTTTTTATCTTTTTTCCATAATCGTCATAATCAGGAATGTTCATTCCGTCAAAATTCAAAAATGCTTCGTCTATGCTGTATATTTCAACATTTGGTGTAAAATCTCCTAAGATGCTCATAGTACGCTGGCTTAAATCACCATATAATGCATAATTAGATGAAAATACTTTTACATTATTTTGCTTTAGCATTTCCCTAATTTTAAATTCTGGTGCGGCCATTGGAATTCCCAATGCTTTTGCTTCATCACTGCGCGAGATTATGCATCCGTCGTTATTAGATAAGACGACGACCGGTTTTCCGTTATATTGTGGCTGGAAAACCCGTTCGCAAGAAGCATAAAAATTATTGCAATCAACTAAAGCATACATCTTGCAAAATTAAGATTTTAGTATTGAAAACAGATGTTAATTGTGAGGGTTTCGGTTAACATAAATTGGCTGTTAATCTTATCGTAAAGTGAAATTTTGAGTTTAGTAAGGTTTCATTTCTTCGTAAATTTATACTACAAATTTTAAATACAAGAAAATGTCACTTTTAAAAAACAAAGTAGCTTTTGTCTCTGGTGCTGGTTCAGGAATCGGTCGTGCGGTTGCAGAAGTATATGCTCGCGAAGGAGCAAAAGTAGTTATTTCAGATGTAAATGCTGAGCATGGACAAGAAACTGTCAAAATAATAAAGCAAAATGGGGGAGAAGCGTTTTTTATAAAAGGAGATTCATCAAGTGCTTCTGAAAACAAAAGAATTGTAGAAGAAACGGTAGCGAAATATGGGCGATTAGATATTTCTTGCAACAATGCAGGAATGGGCGGTCCGGCAAAACCAACTGGTGAGTATGAACCGGAAGAATGGGACAAAGTTATTGCCTTAAATTTGAGCGGTGTGTTTTATGCGTGCCGTTACCAATTAGAGCAGATGTTGAAAAATGGAGGAGGAAGTATTGTAAATATTGCGTCAATCCACGGAACGGTTGCCGCACCAAATAGTCCAGCTTATACCGCAACAAAACATGGAGTTGTTGGACTAAGTAAAAATATTGCAGTAGAATATGCGCAGAAAAATATTCGTTGTAATGCCGTTGGTCCTGGTTATATTGAAACTGCTTTGTTGAAAAATAATATGGATGACAGCGCGCTTAAAGCGATTGCGGCTAAATCTGCGATGAATCGTTTAGGAACTTCTGAGGAAATTGCAGAACTAGTTTTATTCCTTAGTTCTGATAAATCTTCATTTACAACTGGAAGCTATATAATTGCTGATGGAGGTTATACAGCATTATAGGTAGAAGTCTTTCTAAATAAAAAAGGCTACTTAAATTTAAGCAGCCTTTTTTATTTAATACTATTTTAGTTCAAAGCTTCTAAAACAAAAGAAGGATAAAGTCCCAAAGCAATGTTTAAAACGATAGCAATAATTGCTACTGCGTGATATACAAATGGCACAGGTTTAGCTTTTTCTGTCGGATCTTTTGTATACATTGCCAAGATTAGTTTGAAATAATATCCAACACTGATTATAGAATTTATAACAGCAATGATGACTAAAACAATATGTCCGGCATTCAACATTTGTCCGAATAAAAATACTTTAGCAAAGAATCCTGAAAAAATCGGAATTCCGGCCATTGACAATAATGCTCCTGTTAAAATGGCAGCCAATAAGGGACTTGTTTTTCCTAGTCCATTAAAGTTGAAAATGTCTTCGTTGTCTTTGTCTTTTGTAACGTATAAAACTACTGCAAATGCAGCAATTCCTGCTAAAGCATAAGCAGAAGTATAGTAGAGTAAAATTGCTGTTGAGCTAGAAACGGCCAAAAGCGTCATTAACATAAATCCTGCATGAGAAATACCTGAAAATGCAAGCATTCTCTTTACGTTTGTCTGTCTTAAAGCCATTATATTTCCAATTGTCATCGATAAAATTGAGATTATCATCAAGGCTGTTTGGGAAGAATCAGGAAGATTGACGTTCATTGCGCTTACCAATTTGAAGAAAGCTGCCATTGCCACAACTTTTGCCAATGTACTCATTAAGGCTGTTGTTAAAGCAGGAGAACCCTCGTAAACATCAGGTGCCCAAAAATGGAATGGTGCGGCAGCAACTTTAAAAAGCATACCAATGCTTAATAGAATAGCTCCGATATAAAACCAATCTTCGACATCTGCTGAAGTCCCTGCTTCTTGAATAACTGCCATATCAAATGAACCGATTGCACCATAGATTAAGGCAATTCCGAAAAGAATAAAGCCAGAAGCAAAAGCTCCCATTAAAAAATATTTCATTCCGGCTTCATTACTTTTTAAGCTTAAACGATTGCTTGCTGCCAAAACATATAATGAAATTGAAAGAATTTCTATTCCTAAAAAAAACATAGACAAGTTTCCAAAGGCAACCATTGCAACGGCTCCTGTCAATAAGAATAATTTTATAGAAACAAAATCTGAAATTTTTTGAATTTGTTTTTCATGAAAACTTGGTGTTAAAGCAATCAAGAAAATTGTCAAAAGGATAAATAGACATGAAAATGTAGTTGCAAATTTGTCAAATACAATCATGTTGTTGTAAGTCGCCGCCGTATCGTTGAATCCTGTCGCAGTCAATCCCAATAGGGCAAGTAAGCCGACAATTGTTATCGGAACAATCGCTTTTCTTGCGTTGAAAATTTCAGCGATAAGGCATAAAACTCCTAATCCGGCAATAGCTATTAATGTATACATTTTATATCTGACTAAATTAAATTCTGTTTATAACTGCTAAAATTTCTTCAAGGCTTGGCGTAATCAAATCGATGATCGGTTTTGGATATAATCCAAAAAACAATAAAACTCCAATAATTATTACCATTACAAAACCTTCGTTGAAATTTACGTCCACAAAAAGTTTTTCGTTTTTATCGCCAAGCATTACTTTTTGAAACATTCTCAACATATAGAATGCTCCTAAAATAATCGTTGTGCCGCCAAAAATAGCAATACTGATGCTTCTTTGAGCTAAACTATAAAGCAATTCAAATTCTCCAACGAAGTTAAAAGTTCCAGGTAAAGCAACTGATGCCAAAACTAGAATCATGAACATTGAAGTGAATTTTGGCGACTGGATTCTAATACCGCCCATTTCAGAAATTTTTCCGGTATTGAATCTTCTAGAAATAATTTCTGCAGCAAAGAATAATCCGACTACTCCAAAACCGTGTGCTAGCATTTGTAAAACGGCACCACGAAGACCATCTAAAGTCATTGTGTAAGTTCCAGCAGCAATTAATCCAACGTGTGCTAAAGAAGAATATGCTAATAGTTTTTTGATATCTTTTTGTTTCAAAGCTACTATTGATCCATAAATAACTCCAGCAACGCTCAAGATTATTAAATAGATCATGTATTCTTTTGCAGCTTTTGGTGCAATTGGCAATTGCCATCTGATGATGCTATAAAGCGCCATTTTTAGCATGATGCCAGATAAAAGCATTGTTCCAACAGCTGGCGCTTTTTGGTATACTTTTGCTTGCCAAGTGTGAAAAGGAATAAGTGGAATTTTGATTGCATAAGCCATGAAAAAACCTAAAAATATCCAAAATTGTTCTTGTGAAGTCAAGTCTAATTTTACTAAATCTCCTAAGAGAAAACTTCCTGCTTTTAAATATAAATAGATGAAAGACACAAGCATGAAAAGTGAACCTGCAAAAGTGTAAATGAAAAATTTCACTACTGCTTTTCTTCTGCTTTGCGGATCGCCATTTCCCCAGATTAGAGAGATAAAGTAAATTGGAATCAAAGAAAGTTCCCAGAAAATATAATAAACAAATCCATCAGCGCTTAAAAAAGTTCCAACCATGGCAAAAACCATAAACAAAACTAGCGCATAGAAATTTTTAGATTTTGCATAAGAATTTCCAAAAGATGAAAAGATGATTAGCGGTGTCAAAGCCGTTGTCAATAAAACTAGTGCCATTGATAATCCATCCACTCCTAATGCGATAAATATTTTTGGAGTTGAAACCCATTGGTATGTAAACCCAATTTGTTGGCCAGAATTGTATAAATCTAAAAGAAAAATAGAGACACCGAAAGCAGCCAAGCTAAATGCTAAAGCTATTTTTGAAGCCCATTTATCTCCTGATAAGAAAGTAGCGATTGCTCCAACTAATAAAATAATTAATAAAATAGATACGTCCATTAGTGATGAATTATTGTGCTAAAAATAAATAGGCGATGATGGAAGCAGTTCCAAGTACGAAGGCAAAAAGGTAGAAACCTACGCTTCCGTTTTGAAGTACTTTTCCTTGTGTCCCAACCATATTTGTTACTTTTCCTAATCCGAAAATAAATCCTGATAAAGCTGTTTCAATAAAGTTTTTTGAGAAGCTTGCAATTGCATAAATTGGCTTAACGATTACCGCCGTATAAATTTCATCTACATAAAATTTATTATATAAAACCTTTGCAAAGCCAGTGATTTTGCTGTCTTCGTTTGGTACTTGCGATTTTTTGATGTAATTTGAATATGCAATTCCAATTCCAATTAAGGCGCCGATAACTGCAATTCCCATCAGCATATAAGTTGTTCCATCTAAATGGTGTTCTTCTCTTTCTCCGATAAAAATTGGTGCCAAATATTCGTTCAACCAGCTATGACCTGGAAAGCTGATAAAACCTCCAATTGTTGAAAGAATTGCCAAAATAATCAATGGAAAAGTGATCAAGTTTGGAGATTCGTGCAAGTGGTGTTTTTGTTCTTCCGTTCCTCTGAATTCTTTGAAGAAAGTTAAATATAACAAACGGAACATATAAAAAGCAGTCATAATCGATGCCAAAGAAGCAATTACATAAAGTGCTTTATTTTCGTGGAAAGCCACCATCAAAATTTCATCCTTAGAGAAGAAACCTGCAAATATTGGAATTCCAGAAATGGCTAAAGTTGCAATCAAGAAAGTGATGTAAGTAACTTTCATGTATTTTCTCAAGCCGCCCATTTTGCGCATGTCTTGTTCTCCGTGCAATGCGTGGATTACAGATCCTGAACCAAGGAACAAACAAGCCTTGAAGAAAGCGTGCGTAATTACGTGGAAAACAGCAATTTCATAAGCTCCTAAACCTAAAGCCAAGAACATCAAACCTAATTGAGAAACTGTTGAGTAAGCCAAAACTTTTTTGATATCGTTTTGAACTAAAGCAATAAATGCAGCAACTAACGATGTTACAGCTCCAATTACAGCAATAATCATTTGAACATCTGGCGTCAAATCAAACAAGAAATTTAATCTTGTAATCATAAAAATACCAGCAGTTACCATCGTTGCCGCGTGAATCAATGCAGAAACTGGAGTTGGTCCAGCCATCGCGTCAGGCAACCAAGTATATAATGGAATTTGTGCTGATTTTCCAGAAGCTCCGATGAAAAGACATAACGTTGCAAAACCTAACCAGCCTAAATCTATAGGAGTTTTTCCGTTTGCTACAATTTCTTTGATGGTTGTAAAATCAACAGACTTGAATAGATAGCCGAGAATAAAAATTCCAATTAAGAAACCTAAATCCCCTATTCTGTTCATGATGAAAGCTTTTTTAGCAGCATCATTGTAGTCTTGGTTTTTATACCAAAATCCGATTAATAAATAAGAGCAAAGTCCAACGCCTTCCCAACCGATAAACATTATCAATAAGTTTGAACCAACGACTAGCGTAATCATGAAGAAGATGAATAAATTTAAGTAAGCAAAAAATTTATTTAAATTTTCATCATCGTGCATGTAGCTTATCGAGTAAATGTGAATCAAAGTTCCAATTCCGGTTACAAACAAAAGCCAAAGAATTGACAATTGGTCTAGCAAAAAGCTGAAATTGACTTTGAAATTAGCCAATTCCATCCATTGAAATAAATCAATAAGAATTGGCTGTTTTGTACTGTTTATTTGGAAGAAAAAATTCAAAGAAACGATGAAAGAAACAGCAACAGCAATGGTTCCGATAGTTCCAGAAACATTTCGGCTGACTTTCTTTCCAAAAAATACATTGAATAAGAACCCTGCGAATGGGGCTAATAATAAAGTTAATAGTAAGCTTGTCTCCATCAGGGATTATCCTTTTAAATTTTTTAATTTGTCAATATCAATCGAATGGATATTTCTGTAAATTCCAACCAAAATCGCTAGTCCGACGGCAACTTCCGCGGCAGCGACAGCCATTGAAAAGAATACAAAAACTTGTCCGGAAGCATCTTGGTGATATGTAGAAAAAACAACTAAAAGCAGATTTACTGCATTCAGCATTATCTCGATTGACATAAACATTACGATAGCGTTTCTTCTGAATAATACTCCGAATATCCCAATACAAAATAAAATTGTAGAAAGATAAATGTAATTTTCAACGCCTATTTCTTGTAAAACATTTTGCATAACTATACGCTTAATTTTTCTTCTTTTTTAGACAATAAAACCGCCCCAATCATAGATACTAAAAGTAATACGGAAGCAAATTCAAATGGAACCATAAATCCTTGTTTTTCATCAAGTAAAACCTGACCAAGAACTTTAATGGATTGATAATCTTCGCCTGAAACATAATATTCTTCAATGATTGGCATCGATTTCAAGAAAGCGGCTAAAAGAACGAAGCAAACTAAACAGAAAGAAGCTACTGCAGCAACAATTGTGAGCCCGCTTTTGTGTCGTTCATCTTCTTTATTAAGATTCATAAGCATTATCGTAAATAATAGCAGAATCATAATGGCTCCAGAATACACGATGATGTGGACAACGGCCAAAAATTGCGCATTGAACATCAAGTAATGACCGGCAATTGAAAAGAAACAGATTACCAAATAAATAGCACTGTGAATTGGATTTTTTGTCAAAATAGTCAAAAACGCCGATGCCAGAGTTAATGCAGATAAAATATAAAATACAGTTGTCAACATATTAATTAGCCGTTTTCAATTTAGTATTATTCAAAGCTTGCTCTAATGGCATCACCAATTTGTCTTTTCCGTAAATGAATTCGCTACGGTCATAATCTGCCTGAACGATTTTTTTAGAAGTCGTCAAGTAAATCGCCTGTTTTGGACAAGCTTCTTCACACAATCCGCAGAAAATACAACGCAACATATTGATTTCATAGATCGAAGCATATTTTTCTTCTCTATACAAATGTTTTTCGTCTGGTTTTCTTTCTTCGGCTTTCATTGTGATGGCTTCCGCTGGGCAAGATAACGCACAAAGTCCACACGCCGTACAACGTTCGCGACCTTCATCATCACGCATCAACATGTGCTGACCGCGATAAACAGGACTCATTTCTCTTTTTTGCTCTGGATATTTAATCGTCACTTTTCTGGTGAATAAGTGTTTGATCGTAATGAACAATCCTTTCACAATCGCAACAAGATAAAGGCTTTCCAAAAAAGTCATCTTTTTATTGGAAACCTGCGTTTTTCTTCCCGATAATGATACAGTTTCTATTGACATATCAGTAATTAATTTCTTATTTATATGAAGCGAAACGTCCTTTTGTTTCAGCCATTCATTTTCCCGCTTTCCGTTGCAATCTTTTTCTTTCTAAAGAAGAAAGAAAAAGGATTTCCTCTTCAATCGGGGCTATTTATCAATCTATTCGAATTCTTTAAACTTCTGGACCAATCGTTGTCGACTAGCTATCAAACAACAAAATCACAACTCCAGTAATCACAATATTTGCAATTGCCAATGGAATCAACATCTGCCATCCCAATCGCATTAATTGGTCATATCTAAATCTTGGAATCGTCCATCTTACCCACATAAAGAAGAAGATGAAGAAACAGATTTTTGCAAATAAAACGATGATTCCGATTACGTTTGCAATGTTCACACCCCAGTTTTCAACTGCCCAAGCCATTCCTGGATAATTGTAAGCGCCCAGGTATAAAACTGCTAAAATCGTTGAAGAGATAAACATACTCGCGTATTCAGCGAACAAATAAAATCCCATTCTCATTGAGGAATATTCGGTGTGGTAACCTCCAATTAATTCGGCCTCACATTCTGCCAAGTCAAAAGGCGTTCTGTTAGTTTCAGCAAAAGAACATACCAAAAAGATGATAAATCCTAAAGGTTGGTAGAAAATATTCCAGTTCATTCCTGATTGCTGTAACGAAATTTCGCGCAAGCTTAAAGTTCCTGTCATCATTAACAAAGCAATGATTGAAAGTCCCATCGCAACCTCATAAGAAATCATTTGCGAAGCCGCACGCATTGCTGACATTAGCGAGAATTTGTTGTTAGAAGCCCAGCCTCCAATCATAATTCCGTAAACACCAACAGACAAAACTCCGAAAACATATAAAATTGCTACGTCAATATCAGTAGCTTGTAAGATAATATCTCTTCCAAACAAATGCAATTTATCACCCCAAGGAATAACGGCGCTTGTCATCAAGGCCACACTCATTGAAATCGCCGGACCAACTACGAATAAAAATTTATTCGGAGTATCTGGCAAGAATTCTTCTTTTGAGAATAATTTCAAACCATCGGCAAGCGGTTGCAAGATTCCACCTTTTCCAGCTCTATTCGGACCCACACGGTCTTGAAGCCAAGCGGCAACTTTTCGTTCTGCAAGCGTAGAATACATCGCCATCAGCATTGTAATTGCAAAGATGATGACAATGAAAATTCCTTTTTCTATAATTATAGTGCTATCCATTTTGATTTAAATATTACCTTCCTTAAATGCTTCTTGCTCTTCTCTTTTCAAAGGAATTGCCGGCATACTGATTTTCTTTCTGTCTTGGTCACGACCTTTCAAGATTCCTTTTTCGGTTTCGATAACTACCGTGTCTAACTTTCTTGTGTAATTATTTTGGTTGATTACAGAATCTTTCTCAAATTTTCTTGGTCCTTCGATAACCCAGTCTTTCGTGTCTTTATGGTCAAAACGGCATTCGTTGCAGATGAATTCTTCCACTTCGTGAAATTCGTCTTTTCTTCCAGTAACTCTTTGGATTTCGTTACCAAACATCCAAACCGTCGTTTTTCCGCAACATCCTGGTGTCGTACATTCTCTGTGCGCGTTGTAAGGTTTGTTAAACCAAACTCTCTGTTTAAAACGGAAAGTCTTGTCAGTCAGAGCTCCAACAGGACAAACATCGATCATATTTCCAGAAAATTCGTTGTCAATTGCTTTTGAAATACACGTAGAAATATTCGAGTGGTCACCTCTGTCCATAACTCCGTGAACGCGATTGTCGGTCAATTGGTCGGCAACCATCACACATCGGTAGCACAAAATGCAACGATTCATGTGCAATTGAATATTCGGACCTATATTTTCTGGCTCAAAAGTTCTCTTTTCTTCGATGTAACGCGTTTGCGATTTCCCGTGCTTGAAGCTCAAGTTTTGCAAATCACATTCTCCGGCCTGGTCACAAACTGGGCAATCTAGCGGGTGATTAATCAGCAAAAATTCTGTAACCGATTTTCTTGCTTCTGTAACACGCTCTGATTTGATGCTGTTCACTTCCATACCGTCCATAACTCCTGTCACACAGGAAGCCATCAACTTTGGCATCGGAGTAGGATTGGCGTCGCTTCCTTTAGAAACTTCCACCAAACAGGCACGGCATTTTCCGCCAGAACCTTTCAATTTTGAGTAATAGCACATTGTTGGCGGTACTGATTCTCCACCAATCATTCGAGCAGCCTGCAGGATTGTGGTCCCTGGTTCTACTTCTATACTTTGACCGTCTATTGTTACTTTCATGATATATTTTATACCGTCATTAATTGTTGCTAAAAATAATCCTTGAATCTATTTAGCCGAATTATCTATTTGTAATATTTCGTACAAATCGTTTTTTGTCTCGTAAAAATTATGTTCGAATACTATCGACTTATTTCTAATATATAAGGTGTCAGTCTGATTATTCGATATGCATTTTATAAAATATTCTGAATTTGGATATTTTAATAAACGTTCTCTGTGACCATTTTTTATTTCTTTTTCAAATAGGCAAATGACCTTCAAATCTTTTATTTGTCTAATTGGTTCTTTCGAAATCTTACTAATTGTAAATTTCAATTAAATCGTATTTATTGTCGCATTTTTCTTCACATTTTACAAATGAAAAGATAATTACTATAAATAAAATACTAAGAACCTTTTTCATTAAACCGTTTCTTTAGAAACCAAATGTTTTACCTTTTCAAAAGGCTCAGCCACAAAATGGTCTCTGTTTTTAATCTTTTCAGGAAAACGAACGTGGTATTCAAACTCGTCTCTGAAATGGCGAATTGCTGCTGCAACTGGCCAAGCTGCCGCGTCACCTAACGGACAGATTGTATTTCCTTCAATTTTTCTTTGGATATCCCAAAGCAAGTCGATATCCTCTTCACGGCCGTGACCGGTTTCAATTCTATGTAAAACTTTTTCAAGCCATCCTGTTCCTTCACGGCAAGGCGAACATTGTCCGCAACTTTCGTGGTGGTAAAATCTTGAGAAATTCCAAGTGTTTCTAACAATGCAAGAAGTGTCATTGTAAACGATAAATCCTCCAGAACCAAGCATTGAACCTGTTGCAAAACCTCCGTCGCTTAATGATTCATAAGACATCAATCGGTCATCGCCGTTAGCAGTTTTGTAAATTAAATGCGCTGGCAAAATTGGCACAGAAGAACCTCCTGGAACCAATGCTTTTAAAGGTCTGTCGTCTAACATTCCTCCCAAATATTCGTCAGAATTCATGAATTCATAAACGCTCAAACCTAATTCAATTTCATAAACTCCTGGATTTTTAATGTGTCCCGAAGCAGAAATTAATTTAGTACCTGTAGATTTTTCAGTTCCGAATTTTGCATATTCAAGACCCGAATTATTTACGATATAAGGAACTGTAGCGATCGATTCTACGTTATTTACAACGGTTGGATTTGCCCATAATCCGCTGATAGCAGGAAATGGCGGTTTGATACGAGGATTTCCTCTTTTACCTTCTAAAGATTCGATCAAAGCCGTTTCTTCTCCGCAGATATAAGCTCCAGCTCCAACGTGAACGTGCAAATCTAGGTCATAACCGGTTCCTAAAATATTTTTTCCTAACCATCCCGCAGCGTAAGCTTCCTTGATAGCATTTTCTAGAATTTTAAAAACCCACATATATTCTCCACGAATATAAATGTAAGAAAGGTGTGCTTCCAATGCGAAACTTGCGGTAATCATTCCTTCGATCAAAAGATGCGGAATATATTCCATCAAATAACGGTCTTTAAAAGTTCCCGGCTCTGACTCATCGGCGTTGCAAACCAAGTGTCTTGGATTTCCAGATTTTTTGTCGATGAAGCTCCATTTCATTCCCATTGGGAAACCAGCGCCACCACGACCTTTTAATCCAGAATTCTTAACTTCAGTAACAACTTCGTCTGGAGTCATTGTTTTCAGGGCTTTTTCCACAGAAGCATAACCGCCTTCACGACGATAGACTTCATAGGTTTTAATCCCTGGAACATTTATTTTGTCTAATAATATTTTCTTTGACATAATTTCTATTATTAGTGTAAGCTTACTTTACCGTTTTTGCAATCCTCAATCAGTTCGTCAATTTTTTCTTTCGTAAGATTTTCTTTGTAGAAATCTCCCAATTGAAGCATTGGCGCATAACCACAAGCACCAAGACATTCCACGCCTCTGACTTCAAATAGTCCGTCAGCTGTGGTTTCTCCTAATTTAACGCCTAACTTTTCGCAAGTATAATCCATTAAATTTTCAGCGCCACGAAGACAGCACGAAGATGTTTGGCAGAATTCAAACATAAATTTACCGATTGGTCTTCTGTTAAACATCGTGTAAAACGACACCACTTCATACACTTCGATAGGCTTGATTTCAAGGATTTCTGCCACTTTATCCATTAATTCGATGCTCAACCAATTGTCGTGCGCATCCTGAACATCGTGTAAAACCGGCAATAAAGCTGATTTTTTCTTGTCCGCTGGATAATGGCTCAAAAGCTCGTTGATGCGTTCCATCAAGGCTTCTGTTATATTTATTTCTTGTTTGATATGCGAAACTTCCATATTCTCTATATAATTATTTGAGATTTATGATTTATGACTTAAGATTTTTAGCGTTGCCTCAAATCTGAAATCTCAAATCTGAAATCTTTTTTAAGCGTCTAATTCTCCTGCAATTACGTTCAAGCTTGACAATGTTGCGATTGCATCTGAAAGCATTTGCCCTTTTACCATTTCGTTAAAAGCTTGGTAATAAATAAAACACGGTCTTCTGAAATGTAATCTAAAAGGCGTTCTTGAGCCATCTGTAATTAAGTAGAAACCTAATTCTCCGTTTCCGCCTTCCACCGGATGATATACTTCTGTAACCGGAACAGGAATTTCTCCCATTACGATTTTAAAGTGATAAATCAAGGCTTCCATCGTCGTGTAAACATCTTCTTTTGGTGGCAAATAATAATCAGGAACATTAGCGTGGAAAGGACCTTCCGGCATTTTTGCCAACGCTTGTTTGATGATGCTGATACTTTCCCAAACTTCTGCATTTCTTACGCAGAAACGGTCATAAGTATCACCTGATTGACCAACTGGAATTTTGAAATCAAAATCTTCGTAAGAACTATAAGGTTGCATCACTCTAATATCATAATCAACACCAGTTGCTCTTAAATTCGGACCTGTAAATCCGTAGCTCATCGCGCGTTCTGCAGAAATAGGACCAACGTTTATGGTTCTGTCCATAAAGATTCTGTTACGCAACAATAAGTTTTCGAATTCTTGCCAAACTGGAGGAAATTCTTCCAAGAAATCATTGATTTTTTTGAATGCAGCAGGACTCCATTCTCTTTCAAATCCTCCGATTCTTCCCATATTTGTGGTCAAACGAGCGCCACAAATTTCTTCGTAGATTTCATAAATTTTTTCTCTGAATTGGAAAACGTATAAGAAACCAGTCAAAGCTCCGGTGTCCACTCCAAGTACAGAATTACAGATAATGTGGTCAGAAATACGTGCCAACTCCATTACGATAACTCTCAGATATTGGACTCTTTTTGGAACTTCTATATTTAATGCTTTTTCCAAAGTCATCCACCAGCCCATATTGTTGATAGGCGACGAACAGTAGTTCATTCTGTCTGTCAACGGCGTGATTTGGTAAAAAGGTCTGTTTTCTGCGATTTTTTCAAAAGCACGGTGGATGTATCCAACCGTTCCTTCGCCTTCCACGATTCTTTCTCCATCCATCAAAAGAATGTTCTGGAAAATTCCGTGAGTTGCCGGGTGCGTAGGCCCAAGATTCAGAATCGATAGCTCGCTTCCGTCTTCATTTTGCCTTTGCTTGATGATATCGGCATATCTTAATTCTGGTGGTAATAATAAGTCTGACATATTATATCAATATTTTCAGTGCTGTTAGCAATTATCAGTTGTTCTTCCGAAGAAACGGTCGTCTTTATCAGTTCTTCCGCCGTCTTCCAAAGGAAATTCTTTACGCATTGGGAAAGAAGTCATTTCATCCATATTTAAAATTCTTTTTAACTGCGGATGGCCTTTGAAAATAATTCCGTAGAAATCATAAGTCTCTCTTTCTTGCCAGTTGGCACCCAGGAATAAACTTGTAACCGTGTCAATTTCTGGATTTTCTCCGTTTAAAAAACATTTGATTCTGATACGAACGTTGTCCATCCAATTGTGCATATGGTAAACCACGGCAAATTGTCTGTCAATCTCATTATCAGGATAGTGAATACCGCAAACGTCAGTTAAGAAATTGAAACGCAATGTCTTGTCGTCTCTCAAAAATTTCATCACTTCAATGATTGATTCAGAATCAACTTCGAAGGTAAAAATATCGTGCTGTTGTTCAAAATTTGTTGCAATTAATTGGAAATTATCAACAAGCTTATTTTGTATATCAGAGGTTTCTAAAGCCATTTTTCGTATTAAGAAATGTTATAAGAAGCTAATAATTCTTGGTATTCAGGAGAACTTCTTCTTCTCACAGATTCTGATTTTACTAAATCTTGCAAACGCATCACACCATCAAGAATTTGTTCTGGTCTTGGCGGGCAACCTGGAACGTAAACATCCACAGGAATTACCTTGTCAATACCTTGCAAAACCGAATAAGTATCGAAAATTCCGCCTGAAGAAGCGCAAGCTCCCACGGCGATAACCCATCTTGGTTCTGCCATTTGTTCATAAACTTGGCGTAAAATCGGAGCCATTTTTTTGGCGATTGTTCCCATAACCAAAAGCATATCTGCCTGGCGAGGAGAAAAACTCATGCGTTCTGAACCAAAACGCGCCACGTCATAATGCGAAGCCATTGTGGCCATAAATTCAATACCGCAACAAGAAGTCGCAAAAGGCAATGGCCAAAGTGAATTGGCGCGCGCTAAACCTACAACGTCAGATAATTTTGTTGCAAAAAAGCCTTCGCCTTGAACTCCTTCTGGAGCGTTTACTATATTTACTTTTGAATCACTCATTTTTCTAGATTTTAGATTTCAGATTTCAGATTTCAGAAAAATCTAAAGCTTAAATCTGTTTCATCATTTATCATAAAGTTTGAAAATCTTAAATCAAAATTCTCAAATCTTAAATCATTATTCCCACTCCAATCCTTTTTTCTTCATTACGTAGAAAAAACCTACGACCAAAAGAAACATAAAGATTCCCATTTTTGTCAATCCCATCCAGCCCATTTCTCTGAAGTTTACCGCCCAAGGATACATGAAAATTACTTCCACATCGAATAATACGAACAGAATTGCAACCAAAAAATATTTTACAGAAAAAGGAATACGTGCATTTCCGACAGATTCGATACCGCACTCAAAACTTTTATCTTTGTTTTTTGATTTTCTTCTTGGTCCTAAAAAACTAGAACCTATGATTGTCATCACTACAAATCCAACAGCAAGCAAAAATTGCATCAATATTGGAAAATAACTAGCCTGATCTGTGTTCATAAATTACTTATTTTAATAAAATATCTACAAATATACGAGCCAATATCGAATTCACACCCTAACGTTTTCAATACCTTATTATAATGTGCTTAATTTTAATTTAGAATTAATAAAAATAATAAATAAATTATTTTTGTTATTTTGTTGATATGATATTATTTTAAATGTAATTTTTAGAATTGTTTATGTTTAAGCTTAAAATAATAGTTCAAATTCTAAATTTGGTTAAAATTTAAGCATAAAAAAACCGCTCCAATTGGAGCGGTTAGTTGTGAGGTAACTAAAAATAGTATGCTATATATTAGTCTTCAAGAACTGCAACTTGAGCAGCTACTTTACCTTTTCTTCCTTCTTCTTCTTCGTAAGATACTCTGTCACCTTCGCGAAGTTCTTCCGCTCTGATTCCTGAAGCATGAACGAAAATGTCTTTTCCTGTTTCTTCATCTGTAATGAATCCGTAACCTTTAGACTCATTGAAAAATTTAACTGTACCTGTACGCATTGTAATAATAATAATAATTTATAATAAGCAAATGTAATATTTAATATAATACGAAAGACAGTTTAGTGTTAAAAAAATGAAAAAAAATTATTGTTTGAAAATTCTTTTTGCTATTTAGTAATTTTTGCAAGAGTTTGATTTTCAATTTTTAAAGTAGATGCTATTAATTTTTATAATTTTTTTAAAATCTTTTTTTCAAAATTTTTATAACTTTTTTTGTCTTTCTGTAAATTCATAAAAAATCACTCAAATTCGTTGATTCCGTATAAAATTTCCTTCATTTTTGTACCATTAACTTCAACCGGTTTGTAAGCAATATTAAACTTGTTAATGGCGACATCGATATCATCTTTTAATTTTTTATATTCCAATGGAAGCTTAGTTTCACATTGTTTTTCATTTTCATAACTGTTAAGTATAATTTTAAATTTTTCATAGAATTTGCTTCCTTGGTCAATAAAATTATTGTACTGCGCTATAAACTGAAGCAATCTATCAATAGGAAATATAATGTTTACTTGGGAAGTGTATAGTTGTGGACCTTGTTGAGTTTTTAAATTAGTTAGATAATCGTTTGTTTTTTGTTTTACATTTTCCCAGTCATCATTTGTTCTGCAATTTTCCAAAGTTGAAGCATACGCAATTGGTTTTGTGTAATCTTTAAATAAAGTTTCGATGTCAAGCCTCATTTTTTCATTGCTTTTTTGCAAATAGGCAGTTTCAAAATATATTGTATTAAGATCATTCTGCATTCTCAAAGTAAAATCCAAAATACATTCAATGTTGGTCAGTTCTTTCTCTTTTTCGTCTTTTGATAATGAAGAAACCATCATGTTTGAAAATGTCTGAACTACCGAAACAATCGTATTTGTGCCAAGTAATGTAGTCAAATCAATTCCATTTTTTTTATCTTTTCTGCTTTTGACAAGCTCTTTAAGTTTTTCATATTCAGGGTATTGATTAGGATTTGACATTTTATTTATTTCAGAAAAAGTTCTTACAGAAGCAAAATGATGATCAAGGCTCAAAACTTTTTCATATAAAAGCCTGATAATTTGTAGCCCTTTTAAATACCTTATCTTTGAAAGATCCTTAATTTCTTCCTTTTTTAAAAGAGTTATTTCATCTTTTAATATGTCTTTTTGGATAAGAAAATTAATCTTTTCATCAGATTCCCTTGCTTTATAAAGACGAATAGTTATGTCTTGAAGCTGGATTTCTTTTTCCATAATTATGACTGAGTAGCGATTGTTTATTTTCTCTAGCTCCATTTCCATTTCCTTAAATATTGCATTAAATTCAGGATCAGTTTTGTTAGCAAAAACTTGACTGATAGAAATGAAAAATAGGAACGAAACCAACTTTATCAATAGTTTCATGATTCTTAATTTTTAGTGATCCGAAAGAGATAATTTTATGATGATATATTCTGCAGTAATTTCTATTGGATAATTTCCAACAGTAATTATATTGTTCGAAGGTGAAATTTCTAATAGCTGTAAGAAACTTTTTTCAACTATAAAAGGAGCTGTGATTGAAAAAAATACACTTTCGCCGTTATTTATGTTTTTAAGCAATTTACCTAAAATAGCGATTTGTTTCTCTTCTGAAATTGCTGTTTTTTTTATTTCAATTGAGAAAGATATTTCTCCAGTTTTGAAAGCATTTGCTACAGATAGTTTTGGATTGGCCCCTGTGGGGAATAAATTGCAAACGGAACCACTCATCATACAATCGGGGAACTGTTTTCCCAAGCCATTGTCATCAATTGCAATCTTATGTGTGTTATTTTGTGAAAAAGAAATTCCGTGCCAAAATACTACTGCCATATATATAATTTTTTTCATCTTGAAATTGTTTTTTAATCCTTTGCAAAAGAAATTGATGCAAAAAAATTGGTTAATATTGTTTGGTTTCTTTTTTTGAAAAGATCATGCTTTTCATGAAAACGATTGATACAAACAGTAGGTTTATAAGACTTGTAAACATAAAAATGCTTACAGTTTCTTTGAGGCTTGTGATTCTTTCTCCTTCATTTTCAACATAGCTTATCATTTCATGATATTTAGATAAGTCAATAATAAAATAGAAGTTTATCAAATTGATGAGTAAAATAAAAATCAAGGGAATTCTGCTCTTTAATTTCATGATTGAAAATGGGGAATTATAGTGTAAAATATTAACCTTGAAAAGCTAATTGTTCTTCCTCTATTTCTTGTTCGAATTTTTGTGTACTATTCTTTAAATATGGAATATAGTAAGCGGCGATATTTAAAATAATCATTAATGTTCCGAAAAAGTACAATCCCATAAAAACAATAATAGAAACATGCATTGAGATAGTAAAAACTAGCCAAAGCTTTCTTGTTTTTGAGTAATTTATGAAAATTGGATAAAACGTTTCGGTAATTAGCGTAAAAATTCCTAGGCTTGCATAAATGAAATTTGGCAATTCGTAGTTAGAAAGACTTATTAATCCGTTGTAATTATGTGCAGAAACCGCTCTCCAAATTGATTCTCCATTATACCAATTAATTCCTAGTCCTTTGTCAATTCCTGAAAAAGTATATATAATGCATAAATGCACTTGTAGCATGCGCAATGACCATCTTAATGATATTTGATTGATTTCAAATTTTCTTATATAATAATCTATTGAAAATTTACCTTTTGGAAAAATTATGCAATAGAAAAGTGCCATTGAAGCAAAAAAATCAGCACCATATAAATAGTAGTTCATCGATTTAAAAATTATAATGAATAAGATAAAAGAAATTATAGCTGAAAATCTTGTAAAGATCCCTACGAGTAATAAAGACAAACAGCCTATGTATAAGTATAAAATGCTATATACAAAATTGTCAAATGAAATAGTCATGCCTAGGGAAGATATTGATTGATGTAGATCAATTAGTGTCGGACTATAATTGTCAAATACTAAATCTAAAACTTCAGGTTTTACGAAAGCGTTTTCAAGAAGTATATTAGGAATATCTGACCAAAAAGATAATAAATTCAATATGCAATACAAAGAGATGGAAATTCTAAAAAAAGAGTTCCATTCTACATCTTGGGTGTTGTCATTGTTATTTAAGAATTTCATATTTCCAGTTTTTGATATTTATTAATATAGGATCATATTTTTTTGTCAAATCTTTGCTTTTGGTTGCTAATGAAGGGTATTCTACTAAAAAATATTTTAGCGTAACTTCATTGCAATTCATGTTGTCATATCCTTTTATTTTTGATTGATATTTTGCCGTTATATTTTTCAATAATAATTCACCATATTGTTGCACCAATAGATCTCTTTTTGTTTTATTCTTTTTTTGAGAATCATTCAAATGTTCGGTAGCATTTGAAACCAGTGTTGTATATCGTGAATTACCTTCGTTAGTAGCGAATTTTATATCAATTCCTTTACTGCAGTAGTCAAACATAAATAATCCTGAACTTTTGACATTTGGAGCAAAAAAGCCGAAACCTGTTTCTGTTGCCGTGTATCGATAATAATATTGGCAATATTCATTTTGCTGAAATTTTTGAATATCGGAAATGAAATTGTTAGCTTCTTTATGTGTATAAAGATGGTAAATGTAGTTTGTAGAAACAATTCCAGTTATTATTAGCGTGAATGCATGAAAAAAGAAAAAGTATTTCATTCTGTTTTTTAGTAGTTTCTTGATCATGGGGATGAATTTTTAAAATGCACTATCTGAGATTCTCAGATAGTGCATGATTAATAAAAATAATCTAGTTTGAAGAGTAAGTGCTTATGCTTCTAGATAATGAAGCAAATTCTGCAGCTTCAAGTTCGCTTAAACGAGCATTGTCCCAAACAACAAATTTTCTGTGAACTAAAGCTATGTTTAACCATGTTTCGTCAAGAATTGCTTTTCCGGCTTGCGCTTGAAGTTTAAGTCCTCCATTTGCAACGGCTCTTTTTAATTCTACATCAGAAATATTGTATTTTGTTTGTAGAGTTCTGTTGATTAAACCTTGGTCAGTTTGACTAAATCTAGCTTCTGTTGTGACGTCATACAAATCACGTCCAACTCTTTGAACTCCGCTGTCTTCTGATTTTGTGAAAGAAAATAATGTCAATGATAAACATGCTACTGAAGATAAAACTAATTTTTTCATAATGTTAAAATTTAAGGGGTAGTTTCACCAAAGTGTTTTTAAGTGATGAAAATTACCATGGTTGATTAAAAAGGTTATAGTTTGATTTTTTGAATCATGAAATCCAAACTTAAGTTTCATGAAGTTTTTTCGATTGTTTTTTCAGACTTTGGGATGATCTCTTATTTTTTTCATGTTTTTTGGTTGGTTAATTTGGTTGAACTTTATTTACTTAACTATCTACTATTTATTAATTATTGTTTTCAAGAACATCGATCACAGCAGCATTTGTAGCGGCTTTCGCATAGCTTTCATTTTGTCCTTCATTGGCCCCGATTATTCCGTGGTGAATGTCCCATCTGCGACCCTTTTTTTGTCTATGAACATAATTATTATGTCTTATTATCGAAGTGGATATTAAAATTTGTTTCTTTTCAAGTACTGACAAAAATGTGCTTGAATTGACGGTCGTTTCAAAACCTATAATGTATGTGTTGATCTCGTTCGGAGAGCTTTCATTTTCACTTAAGGAGTTTAAATTGGCAATTAAAACTTCAAGATTATTTTTTGTTGCTGTTGAAAGCACGGTACAATTCGAAAAGTTTAATTCTGAGTTCAAAATTGTATTGATATTAGTTAATTGAATTGGCGAATATGAATTTCCTTGCATTGTTTGAAATTCAGGAAAAGTATTTGCAAGGGTTTCAATTTGTGTAATTACTCCAGAAGCAGTAGTGACTGTTGGATTTGCATAATATGCTGCAAGTATTTTATAATAAAGTTTTCCTGTTTGATCATATGGATTGGCTGTGTTTTCAGGATTCCAATTTTTTGGATCTTCCTTCATCTTCAAAAAACCTTTTATATCAGATTGTGAAGCCGTTTCTTCAAAACCTTCGTCTGTTGAACAGGAGAAAAAAACAAGTGATAAAAACAATGAAAGTGATAATAGCTTTTTCATAATGGGGGATGTTTTGGTTAGGTTGGTTTTTTACTTAAGTTGTTTTTTGTTAAAACATTTACATTGAATTTTGAAATCAGTCGATTGAATTGCTTCAGGATTTCTTTGACAAATCTATCTTGAGAATTCAGGCTTTGCAAACACATTCACTACGAATTCACGAATTATACGCTACGAATTCGCAAATTCGTAGCAACTATTTAATGGTTTAATTAGCTTGTAATCAGTTGTTTGAAAATATTTAATATAAAAGTTATTCCGCTTTTTTTTAAGACTCTTTTTGCAGAATCAAAAAAGCATTGTTTTTATGTATTTACATTTTTTTACCCTACATTTAGCATTGTATAGAAGATGAAATGTTTAGAAAAACATTGTTTTTGATTCCCCAAATCTAAAAAGCATAGAATTTTTATTATGATAAATAACCTATCTCCGTTTTTCATCACCTTATTGATGGCTACTTTTGGCTTTTCCCAACAAAAAAAATTTACTTTACCAGATTCTTTAAAGAATAAGTCTTATGAATATTTAGATAGCAGGATCGATTCTTCTCAAGAAGATACTTTGAAGGCCATGTTTTATCTAGATTCTTATTTGGCTAAAGCAAAAAAAGGCAAAAACTTTAATGAAATGGTATATGCATATTCTAACATGATTTTCTTTGTTTCCGAAAAATCAAAATATGCTTATGCAGACAGTATTGTTTCTACTGCTAAACTTACGAAGGATAAAAATCTTATAGGTTCTGCCTATATTTCAAAGGGAAATTTCTATTATTCGATTAAGAATTACGTCCAGGCTTTAAATTTTTATTTGAAAGCAAGTAATTATGTTTCTGATTCTGACGCATATCTTCAATATGAATTAAAATATCACATTGCCGGCATCAAATTGCATCTAGGATTCAACGACGAAGCATTGGTTTTGTTAAAAGATTGCGTTGCGTTTTTTAAAAACTCTAATGAATATGATTATCAAAGAGGTTATCTAAATTCGTTGCATTCTTTGGGATTAGTTTATAATCGCCTTGGAAAATATGATTTAAGCTCTGAAACTAATGAGTTTGCCTCAAAGGAAGCTAAGCGAATTGATGTTCCTTTGACACTGAATTATATAATGCATTCAGAAGGAATCAATCAATATTTTAAGAAAAATTATTCTACAGCAATAGAAAATATCAGGAAAGCGCTTCCCGCAATTAAGAGAAACAATGACTTTGCCAATGAAGCGGTTGGGTATTTTTATATTGGAAAATGTTACTGGGATCAAAAACAGCCTGAAAAAGCCTTGCCCTATTTTAAGAAAGTTGATCGTGCTTTTGCAGAAAAAAACTATATACGTCCTGATTTAAGAGAGAATTATGAACTGCTGGTTGGCTATTATAAAGAAAGGGGAGACGTGAAAAATCAGCTTTATTATATTAATAGATTAATTAAAGCTGATAGCTTGTTGAATGCTAATTTTAAATACATGTCTGGGAAAATTCATAAAGAATATGACACGAAATCATTGCGGCAGGCAAAACAGCAAATTGAAAAAGAATTGGCCGGAAAAGAAAAAGTAACTATATTTTTATATTGCTCTATTGCAGTTTTCTTTTTTCTGACGTTGTATTTTTTCTATCGCTATTACATTAATCAAAAGCAATATCGTCAAAAGTTTGAAAAGTTGATGGATAATCAAAAAGAAGAGCTAGAAAAAGAAGAGCTAGTCGAGGAAAAAAAAGAAATAGAAAGAAAAGAATTAGATATAAATCCAGATGTTGTTCATTCTATCTTAAAGGAATTAGAGAAGTTTGAAACTAAGAAGAAATTCTTAGAGAAAGATTTGACACTTGTGAACCTAGCTTCTTCCTTTAATACCAATTCAAATTATCTTTCTAAGGTTATTAATTACTATAGAAATAAAAATTATACCACTTATTTAAATGATCTTAGAATAACCTATATAGTGAGTCTTTTAAAGACAGAATCAAAATTTAGAAATTATACTATTAAAGCGCTTGCAGATGAATCTGGATTCAGTACTCCACAGCATTTTTCAAAAGCATTTTTTTCAACAACAGGAATTTATCCATCCTATTTTCTAAATGAATTAAATAAAAACTAAAAAAAAAGCCTCAATTATATTGAGGCTTTTGAATCTATTCTAAAGATTTTATGATTTTTTCTTCCTTCGAAGTTAAAAGCATAATGTTATTGGTTTTCCAGTATTCACTTTGAAAATTATTTCCAGCTTCAAAAATGCTTTTGTTTTTATAACGGTCTTTTTTATCAAGTTCAAATTCGCCTTCTTTGTAGTCCATCATTACAAAATCACTAGTGAATTCATAAGTGTCGTCAAAAGTTTTCTTAGTTTTTACATAAAAATTAACACTTGATTGGCTATAAGTCATTACATATTTTTCGCCATCTACTTTGAAATTTATCTTTCTGCCAATATCATTTATCTTTAATTTTACAATCAGCAAATTAATCAATTTTGAATATTTAAAATGTTCAGGAGAACTTTTAAATTCGATTTCCAAAATCAATTTTGTCTTCGGATCATAAGTCACAGAGCCAACCATTAAAAAATCTTCCACCTCAGGTTTTGGAATTATCTTTATTGTTTCAAGAGCATTTCCCTTATTGTCAGTTTTGGTGCGCAATTCATAATTATAGTCTTTACTGCTCAAGAATTTTTTTACAGATTTAAAAGAATAAGCTTGTTCCATGACATCGCGAACATCAATTAAAGTCATAGATTCTTTTCGCTCGTCGACATCTGTTTTTTCGGTTTTGTTTAGATTAAAAGTACGACTCTGCTTTATATGTAAGTCAGAAGCGCCACTTTTTCTTTTTACGTAATAATCTAAAAGGCCATCTGAAAATTTGACAAATTTCCCGTTTAAACTTACAAATTCTCTTCCATAAGTATTAATTAACAGTGATTTTTCAAGCCTTTTTCTAGAAGCACCCAAAACATCAGATAGAATTTCGTTAACCGGTTTGCTGGTTACCACAATTTCGTCCAGGTCATAGCCTGCGGGTTCTAATGTGATTTCAATATTTGTTTTCGCAGGATCTAAACTAAAAGAAATCACTTTGTAATTCAGGTGATTCAAAAGTAAGTTTTTAGTATCGCTAGGAACCGTAATTCTGAATTTTCCTTCTTCGTTTGAAATTGTTCCAATGTTTGAATTTTCAATTCCGATGGAAACCATTTCGATTGGTGTATTAGTTCCTGCTTCCTTAATAATTCCATTATACGTTTTATTCTGTGAAAAAGTTAAAAAGGGGAGGAGCAATAAAAATTGTAATAGTTTTTTCATAAGTTGTTGTTTTTTTGGTTTTGTAATTTAGTATTTTAGGAATAAATTAACAAGTTTTGTGCCAAATAAAAAAGCCCCAGATTTCTCTGAGGCTTTCCTGTATTTTGAAAAAAATTATTTCAATCTAATATGTAATTCTTGCAATTGTTTGTTGTCAATAATCGAAGGCGCATCAATCATAACATCACGTCCCGAATTGTTTTTCGGGAAAGCAATAAAGTCGCGAATCGTTTCTTGACCGCCTAAAATGGCAACCAACCTGTCCAAACCAAAAGCCAAACCTCCGTGTGGTGGTGCTCCAAATTGGAACGCATCCATCAAAAATCCGAATTGTGCTTTAGCTTCTTCTTCAGTAAATCCTAGATATTTGAACATTAATTGCTGTGTTGCTTTATCGTGGATTCTGATCGAACCACCGCCAATTTCATTTCCGTTCAAAACCATATCGTAAGCATTGGCACGAACTTTTCCTGGATCAGTTTCAAGCAACGCCATATCTTCTGGTTTTGGAGAAGTAAAGGGATGGTGCATCGCGTGCCATCTTCCATTTTCTTCATCTTGTTCCAAAAGTGGGAAATCTACAACCCAAAGCGGTGCGAAAACCTCTGGATTACGTAATCCTAAACGAGTCGCCAATTCCATACGCAAAGCGCTCAATTGTGCTCTGGTTTTATTTGCCGGACCAGAAAGTACCAAAATCAAATCGCCTGGTTTTGCTCCGGTAATTGCAGCCCATTTTTTCAAATCTTCTTGATCGTAGAATTTATCTACTGAAGATTTTATGCTTCCATCCAATTCATATTTGGCATAAACCATTCCCGAAGCACCAACTTGAGGACGTTTCACCCAATCAATTAAATTGTCAATTTCTTTTCTTGTGTAAGTTGCGCAACCGGGCGCTGCGATTCCAACAACCAATTCTGCGGCATTGAAAACTGGGAAATCTTTGTGTTGAGCCACTTCGTTCAACTCGCCGAATTCCATTCCGAAACGAATGTCTGGTTTGTCGTTTCCGTAGGTTTTCATGGCATAATCGTAGGTAATTCTTGGGAATTTTTCTACTTCGATACCTTTTATTGTAGAAAGCAAATGACGTGTCAAGCCTTCAAAAACATTCAGGATGTCTTCCTGTTCTACGAAAGCCATTTCGCAATCGATTTGTGTAAATTCTGGTTGTCTGTCAGCTCTCAAATCTTCGTCACGGAAACATTTCACGATTTGGAAATATTTGTCCATTCCACCCACCATCAACAATTGCTTAAAAGTTTGTGGCGATTGAGGAAGTGCATAAAATTGACCTTCGTTCATTCTTGATGGAACTACGAAATCTCTTGCGCCTTCTGGAGTTGACTTGATCAAATAAGGAGTTTCCACTTCACAGAAATCCAAATCTGATAAATATTTACGAACTTCCATCGCCACTTTATGACGGAAAAGAAGTGAGTTTTTTACCGGATTTCTTCGGATATCCAAGTAGCGGTATTTCATTCTGATATCTTCGCCACCGTCAGTTTCATCTTCGATTGTAAATGGAGGCGTCAATGCTGCGTTTAAAACAGTCATTTCAGTTACTAAAATCTCAATATCTCCGGTAGAAATATTTTTGTTTTTAGCTTCGCGCTCAATTACGGTTCCTTTTACTTGAATTACAAATTCTCTTCCAAGGGTTTTTGCTAATTCAAATACGGTTTTATCAGTACGACTTTCGTCAAAAATCAATTGCGTGATTCCATAACGGTCGCGCAAATCAACCCAGTTCATAAATCCTTTGTCGCGTGATTTCTGAACCCAACCCGCAAGAGTAACTTCGGTATTAATATGTGAAGCGTTTAATTCTCCACAATTATGACTTCTATACATTATCAAAATTTTAGATGGCAAATTTAGTGATAATTGTCAATTATGGATTATAAACTTGAATTTTAAACTATAGATTTTTAATGTACTCTCGCGGAATTACTAAAAAAGAAATAAACTGGCTTTAAAATGACTTTTATTTTTGCTTTAAATCACTTCAGTTTAAAACCTGCGCCAATCGGCTTTATTAATGGATTAAATGAATTTGTTAAAATCATAATTCTAATTTCCAATGTTAAGTTTTTATCTAATGTTATGAAATTGTTATGTAAAAGTTTTTTTAATGTAAACTTATTTTTATATTTGATAAAGAATTCAAACTTTAAAAATACTACGACTATGAAAAAGTACATGTTAATCGGGTTAATGCTAGTATCTGGAGTTACATTTGCACAGCAAGCTGATCATAAATATGAAATTGTTGACAATACTGTAAAAGCTACTTATTTTCACGAAAACGGAAAAGTTAGCCAAGAAGGTTTTTACAAAGACGGCAAAGTTCATGGCAAATGGATCTCTTATGATGAGACTGGTAATAAAAAATCAATTGGTGAATATACAAACGGTGAAAAAACTGGTAAATGGTTTTTTTGGACTGATAGTATTTTAAGCGAAGTAGATTATTCTGACAGCAGAGTTGCCGAAGTTAAAAACTGGAAACAAGATGCTGTTGCCAACAGAAACTAATTTTTGATTTAATTCAAAAAAGAAAAATCCATTAGTGAGAGCTAATGGATTTTTTTGTTTGCTTCTTTTTTGTGTCATTACTGCCTCATAGCTGCGACCGCAAAGCAAAAAAATTAGTTATGCTGCTTTTTTGCTTGATGGAGTATGGTTTTTGCTCGGCAACACTATCTTTTTGCAGAATTACTTTACTTAAAAGCTGGGCTGATGATGCTTTTAGCTCTGTTAAGGGGGCTAAAGAGGTGGGGTATCTGAGGAAAAAGTTAACTAGGCCGAGCTTTAGGGAGGGTAACAGCATTTTTTTTGGATAGATTCTCTAGTTTTAAGTAACATATAATGTATACAAATTTAAAAATCCCGATTGAAATGAATCAATCGGGATTTTTTATTAAACTAAATTCTATATTAATTATGCTTTGGATTAAAACCATCTTCGCTTAATTCTCTATGCTCATAATCAGCTACCATTTCGGCTTCATAATCTGTTTTTTCTCCTTTGGATAATCGGCTTACAATTTTTTCCATGATTTCATAAATTACTGGTACCACGATCAACGTCAAGAATAATGATGAAATTAATCCACCTATAATCACCCACGCTAAGCCATTTTTCCATTCAGCACCAGCTCCAGAAGCCAATGCAATTGGAAACATACCGAAAACCATCGCAATTGTTGTCATCAAAATCGGACGAAGCCTTGCGTGATTCGCTTGGATCAATGCTGTTCTCACAGATTCACCAGCTTTACGTCTTTGGTTCGTATAATCCACAAGCATGATCGCGTTTTTACAAACCAGACCGATAAGCATGATGATACCCAAAATGGTAAAGATGTTTAAGGTATTATTGGTCAAAGCCAAGGCCAGCATCGCTCCGATAAACGAAAGCGGAATCGCAAACAATACTACGAATGGGTGAATAAAGCTGTCATATAAAGACACCATTACAAGATAAACTAAGATAATCGCGGCTAATAAAGCAACTCCCAATGTTCCAAAACCTTCACTTTGGTTTTCTTGGTCACCGCCCCAGATATAATTTACGCCTGTAGGTTTTTCTAGTTTGTCAATTTTTTCTTGCCACTGTGTTACGATTGTTCCAGAAGCGACACCTACATTTTGACCTTTTACAGTAACCGAAGCTGATTTATCTCTTCTTTCTAATTCACTTGGGCCAGAACCTTCAGTTACAGTTGCGAATTGATTTAGTTTTATTTGTTGGCCAGCAGTATTGATAAAAATCAAATTGCTTACATCGGTAATGCTTTTTCTGTCAAAAGCATTGTATTTAATGTTGATATCATATTCATATTCTCCGGCTCTAAATCTTCCGTCAGTATTACCGCTGAAAGCAGTTTGCATTGTCATACCCACAGTTTGGAGGCTCAAGCCAAGAGCTGCCATTTTATCACGATCTACTTTTACGTTTACTTCAGGATTTCCATCTTCTACAGACAATTCAATCTCTGTAGCTCCAGGAATCGTGCGCAATTCTTTTTCAGCTGCTATCGCAAATTTCATAGCGCTTTCCACATTTGGACCAGTAACAATAAGCCCTAAAGTTGCATCTTCCGCAGTTCCTAAAATACCGACCGGAACTGTTTTAACTTTGGCTCCAACTAATATTTTTTCGAGCTTGCGCTTTGTTTTTGCGGCGTAGACATTTGCAGGTTCATTACGTTTGTCTAACTCCACCATTTTAACGTCAATCTCAGACTTGTAAGCCGTAGCTTGAGAAGCACCAAGACCTTCACTGGTTTGGCCAACCGTTGTAATCTGGCTGTGTACAAATTCTTCTTTTCTTAAGAAATCCTCTGCTTTTTGCGTCATGAAATTGGTTTGTTCCAACGAAGCATCTTTTGGCATTTCTATCTGAACCAAAAACTCACCACTGTCAGATGCTGCGAAGAATTCTCCACCAATAAATCCGCCGCCCATTAATCCGATTGTCGATCCAAAAAACAATACTAAAACGACTAGAATAGTTTTGATATAATGGTCTAAACACCAAGTCAATAAATTAGAAACCCAGTTGATGAAACGAGTAAGGTAACTTTCAAAACCAAGGATGATTCTTCCGAAAAGGTTTTTTCCAGTGATGTGCTCTAATTTTCCATAACGAGAAGAAAGCCAAGGAATGATCGTGAATGAAGCGACCAAAGACAATAATGTTGAGATGATTACCGTCACACAAAATTGCGTAATAATGTTAGAAACTAAACCTGTACTCATCGCGATTGGTAAAAATACTACTACGATTACTAAGGTGATCGAAACTACGGTTCCGCCGATTTCAGCTGTTCCATCATAGGCGGCACGAACACGGTTTTTACCCATTTCCATATGCCTGTAAATATTTTCAAGAACCACAATCGCATCATCCACAAGAATACCTACAACAAGTGATAATCCTAACAAACTCATTAAGTTCAAGGTATATCCTAATAAATAAATCCCGATGAAAGTGGCAATCAAAGATGCTGGAATAGAAACCATTACAATTAGCGAGTTTCTAATACTGTGCAAGAAAAACAACATTACAAAGGCAACCAAAACTACTGCGATAAGCAAATCGTGTACCACAGAATCTGCAGCTTCTAATGTGAAAATCGTACTATCTTTTGCGATTTCAAGTTTTAATCCGTTTGCTTTATAATCGGTTTCAAGCTTAGCAATTGTTTTTACCAACTCTTCACTTACCGCCACTGCATTTGCATCAGATTGCTTGATTACTTGCAAAATAATCGCGCTTTTTTGATCAACACGAGCTACTTTTTCTGTAATTTTTTGCGTATCCTGAACATCGGCAATATCGCCTAAGCGTACTTGAATTCCGTTTTTTGAAGAAACAATTAAGTTTCTTAATTCGTTTACATTTTTATATTTTCCGGCTAAACGAATTAATATTTTTTGATCACGTGTTTGGATATTTCCCGTTGGGAAGTCAAGATTTGAAGTCAAAATATTTTGTTGCACATCAGGAATAGAAAGGTTGTAGCCTTGCATTTTCACGGCGTCAAGATTTACTTGAATTTCTCTTTCTTCACCACCAATAATATTTACTTGCGCCACACCTTGCACTCGCGAAAGAATAGGAGCCAGTTTTTTGTCGATCAAGTCATAAAACTGAACTTCATCCATTTTTCCGTTGGCACCAATCGTCATAATCGGCAAATCGCTCAAGGAGAATTTGGTCAACGAAGGCGTTTCGGCATCGTCTGGCAAATCGCTGATGATCGCATTTATCTTTCTTTGCGCATCGTTCATCGAAATATTTACATCGGCTGTAGAAGTCAATGTGATAGAAACAGTCGACAAACTTTCGTAAGATTTCGAGTCTATTTTTTTAATATTTTCTAACGAAGCAATCGCATCTTCAATTTTCTTGGTTACCGTGTTTTCCACCTCACTCGGCGAAGCACCAGGATAAGTTGTGGCAATGGTAATTACGTTTGTCTCGAATTTCGGAATCAATTCGTAGCCCAAATTGCTATAACTGAACAGTCCGCCAAGAGTCAGAATTGTAAACAATACAATTACCAGCGAAGGACGTTTTATGGATATTTCTGCTAATTTCATATTTTGTTTTTTTGAAGTTTCAAAGTGGCTAAGTTTCAAAGTGGCTAAGTTAAAATGAGCAACTTTGCGACTTTGTACCTCTGCGACTAAGCAACTTTATTTAATAATTTCCACTTTGCTTCCGTCCTGCAAATTGATTTGTCCAGTCACAATTACTTGTTGTCCGTCAGATAATCCTTCTAAGATTTCCACTTTGTCGCCGATAATTCTTCCTGCAGTTACTTTTTTCAATCTTGCAGTTCCGTTTTCTACGATGAAAATTTGATTGCTGCTTACACTTCCTACGAAAGCATTTCTTGGAACAATCTTAAGCGAACTTTTTTGTTGTTTTGAAGCGAATTCAGCGGTTCCATACATGCCTGCTTTTAGGTCGTTTGAAGCATTGTTTGCAATTTCAATTTCCACCGGAAAGTTCAAGCTTTCATCCGCTTTAGAAGCGATAAATGTAATTTTTCCTGAGAAATCCTTATCAGGATAAACGCTGGCTTTGATTTTTGTAACATCGCCTACTTTCAAGCTTGCTACTTGGCTTTCGTTAACCGTAACGTTTAATTTTAGTTTAGAAACATTTACGATATCAAACAATTCTGTTGCCGGCATTCCTGCTAAAATAGAACCTGGCTCAATGTATTTTTTATTGATAAAACCGCTGATCGGCGCTTTAATTCTTGTGTCGCCAACATTGATATTTGCTTGTGTTAGTTGCGTTTTAGCATTTACCATTGCCAATCTTGCTTGGTCTAATTGTTGTTTTGTTACACCGCCAGTTTTATAAGCATTTTCATATCTGTTGTAATCTGTAACTGCATTTTGGTAAGATGCATTTGCATTTGAAGCTTCCACATTTACAACGTCGCTTCTTACGATGGCAAGCACTTGGCCTACTTTTACATAATCACCTTCTTTTGCAAGAACTTTGATTACTTTTCCTGATTTTTCAGCAGAAAATTTTAATTCTTGTATTGGTTGAAAATTACCGTTTGATACGAAATCTAGCGAAACATCTTGTGTTTTAACCGTATCAATTTTTACAGAAACCGTAGCATTTTTCTCAGCAACAATTGCTGTTTTTTCTTCGTTTTCTTTCTTATTATTCATTAAAATAAAAGCAATCAATCCGATGACCGCGATTCCTATTACTATATAAAGTAGTTTTTTCATTGTATGATTAGTTTGTAAGTGTTCTTAATTCTCCTTTTGCTTTGATTAACTGGATTTCTGCCAATTTATAATCTAAAAGTGCAGAAGTATAATTGTTTTGTGCTTCAACATGAGAGTTTTCAGCATCTAACAAATCGGTCAATGGCGCCAATCCGTTATAATAATTGTTTTTTGTATTGTCTAAAACTTCTTGTGCCAATTGCACATTTTCGCCTTGATTTTTTATCGTAATCAAGCTGTTGTTGATTTGAGTTCTAGCATTTTCATAAGCCAAATCAAGAGAAAGTTTTGTGTCGATGAGATCTTCCTTTATTTTTCTGATTTCAACATCCGCTTGGCGAACTCTGGCTCTTGTTCCAAAACCGGTAAAGATTGGAATGTTCAAATTCAACCCGATGGCAGAATAATCTGTCCAATAAACTCCGTCAGCAGGTTTTGCAAAAAGTGGCATTTCCGGACCTTGGCCTAGATAGTTATAACTTCCAGAGATAGAAAGCGTTGGGTAATATTCTGCAATAACTGATTTCTTCTGGTAATTCAAAAGTTGTTCTTGTTTTTCAAGTGCTAAATATTCTGTTCTGTTTGCTGTGTTTGGAGCTTCAGAAAGTGCTTGTGGTGTTACTTGAAATTCTTCTTGAGGAATGGTTATCTGCGTTTCGATTGGCATTCCAATATAAAATTTTAGCGCATTTTCTTGTAATTGAACCGCGTTGATCAATTGCTGACGTTGCGTGTTTATATTATACAAATTCACGGTCATACGATCTAAATCGATTTTCTTTGCTAGTCCATTATCAAATTGTCCTTTGATAATGTCTTTAACTTTTGAAGTGTTTACATAATTGCTGTCTACAACTGCTAATTTTTCTCTTTGAACAAATACTTGATAATAAGCATTTGCTACATTTTCAATTACTTGTTCTTCAGTTAATTGTTGGTTTAGTTGATAGAATTCTCTTGTCGTTTTTGCCGCTTTTAATCCTGTAAAAACTGCCTGATCAAAAATTGTTTGCGTTAAAGAAACACCTGCTCCGGCTGTCCATTTTTGACCCAATGGTGCTAAAACTGTTGTTCCCGGCGCGCCAAAAATATCTCCTGGTAAGGCATTTAATTGCAATATTGGATTGTAAGTCATATTTCCGTTGGCAGAAATCTGTGGCAAAGCTCTTGAGCGAACTTCTTGAATTTTATAATTGCTGTTTTCAACGTCAAGTTTGGCTTTCTTTGCATCTGCCTTATTCTGCAATGCATAGTTTATTGCATCTTTCAGTGTCAATGTCTGGCCTTGAGCCAAAACACCTTCTGAAAAGAAAAGCGATGCTATAAAAATGAAAGCGATTGCTTTAAGCTTTGTTAAGCTACTTATGGTTTTCATTTGTTAGAATTTATAATTAATTAGGATTGATTTTACTTGATAAATAAGGTGTCCATGATGATTTCTTTTCTGTCAGACAGGATTTTTTCATATTCTTCATCACTTAAATGCATCGTTTTTTGAAAAAGCGGACGCATCGCAATTGGGAAAGAGGTCATCGAAACCATGTTAAGAATAAATTGAATCGGATCTGTTTTTCTGATTAGCCCTTCTTCCATTGCCACTTCAAATTCTTCGTAGAATTTTTTCAGCATTCTGTCCATTCCTTCCTCATCTTTAAAATAACAGCCTTGGTTAAATTGCGTTACCAAGTACATTTCCATGTAAGGATATTCTTTTGCCATTTCAAAAGTATCATCGATGAATTCAGCGATTTTTGCCTTAAAAGGAAGTTCTGAAAACATGATAGATTCTGTTCTTTCCTGCTCTCTTTCTTGCGCATCTTTAAAAACTAGTTCAAACAACTTATCCCTAGATCTAAAATAATAATTGATCAAAGTTCTGTTTACTCCCGCAGCATCAGCAATTTCTTGTGTGGTTGCATTAAATTTTCCTTCTCCAAAAAATAATCTTTTGGCAGTATTTTTAATTAGCTCTTCAGTTGCATCGTCTTTTTTAGTTGTTGCCATTTTTGTTTAACTAAATTATTTAACAATTTTGTCAAGGCAAAGGTATGTACAAATTTGTTAGACAAAAATGTCAAATTTATTTTTAACGATTTTTTAACAAAAACCGTTTTCGCTTGAATTATCCTCAAAATCATATTTGGTTTACAAGACTAATACTGTAAATTAGCGCAAAATTATTTTTATGCATTCCATCAGCGACTACCAAGAGAATTTTTTGAATTATTTAGAAAGCCAGAAAATTTCTCGAGAACCAAAAAGTCTTTACGAACCAATTCATTATATTTTGTCTTTAGGAGGAAAAAGAATTCGTCCGATTTTGACGTTGATGACTGCTGAAATTTTTGATACTGATTATAATGAAGCACTTCCTGCGGCTTTGGCGGTTGAGGTTTTTCACAATTTCTCGTTAGTTCACGATGATATTATGGACGACGCGCCATTGCGAAGAGGAAAAGAAACCGTCCACGAAAAATGGAACCTGAATACCGGAATTCTTTCGGGTGATGCAATGCTGATTTTGGCTTATCAATATTTTGAAAAATACGAACCAAAAATTTTCCAATCGCTTGCAAAATTATTCAGCAAAACGGCGCTTGAGGTTTGCGAAGGCCAGCAATGGGATGTTGATTTTGAAAATCGTGATGATGTTACGATTCCGGAATATTTGAAAATGATCGAATATAAAACGGCGGTTTTAGTCGCGGCGGCAATGAAAATGGGGGCTATAATTGCTGAAACCAATGAAGAAAATTGCAATGCGATTTATGACTTCGGGTTAAATCTCGGAATCGCTTTTCAGTTACAAGACGATTATTTAGACGCTTTTGGAAATCCGGAAACTTTCGGAAAACAAGTTGGCGGTGATATCATTGAAAATAAAAAAACGTATTTGTATTTAAAAGCTATGGAGTTTTCTACCAAAGAAAATGCGGAACAATTGATGAATTTATTTTCAATTCAACCAAGCGATAATACCGAAAAAATCAATTCGATTAAAGAAATTTTCAATGAAACAGGTGCTTCAGAAGCTACACAAACTGCGATCAAAGAATATACTTTAAAGGCTTTTGAAACTTTGGATAAAATGAAAATTGAAGAAGACAAAAAGACAATCTTGAGAATCTTTGGAGAAAATTTAATGAGCCGAAAGGTTTAAACTTTAAATAACCCTTCCAGAGTTTGAACTCTGGAAGGGTTGAAATCACTGTATGAATTTTGTAGCTCCAATAAATACTGACAATTTACTTTCAGAAGCTGAAAAGGAAAATTTATATCTAAAACTGATTGAGCAAATCAATAAAGATTTTAATTTGGCCAATGAACCGATTGATTTTCCGATGAGCACTTTGCCTGAAGAATTGAAAATCCAATTGCACGAAAAAATCTTTAGATTGATTCAATTTAAGTTTGCTGAATATTTGAACCTGCTTTATATTATTGATGTTTCAGAAAATGAAATCAAAAAGTTAGACGGTTCTGATTTGGTAAATTTATCTGAAGATGTTGCTTTTTTGATTTTAAAAAGAGAATGGCAGAAGGTTTGGTTTCGAAATAAGTTTTAATTAGATCCAGCCTTCATTTATTGATTTCATTACCAAATCTATTGTGGAATGTGTTTCGGTTTTTCGGAGCATATTTTTGCGATGAGTAGTAATTGTATGTCTGCTTACTGTAAGTAAATTGGCGATTTCAAGAGAGTTTTTTCCTTCAGCTAAGAGCTTTAGTATTTCCTTTTCTCTTTTTGAAAAAATTTCATCATTGGATAAAATAACTTGAGAGGATTCAACATTAATGAATGATGGTTCTCCATCCAATCCTATAAAAGAAAGAGTTGCTATTTTTTCTTTTTTCAAATGCGTAATATCGGTATGCACTCCCAAAACTCTTATAACAGCACCACTTTCATCAGTCTGAATAGTTGTTACTTGTTGTAACAACCTAACATAACTTCCATCTTCTTTTCGACTGCGATAATCATAGCTTACTTTATATTTTAATACCTGTTCTGGTGTAAGTGTATTGAAAAAATCGGCAACTTTTTTTTCAAAAGCAACAAAGTAAAACATATCTTCAGGATGAATTGTTTTTACTACATAGTCTAAAGAAAAGTCTTCTGGATTTATTCCTCTTATTGTTTTTATTGATTCGCTAACAAATTCTACTTGCTGATCAGCAATATTAATAATGTAATAATAGTAGGAACCAATATGAAATAACCCCAGAAGTTTTTTGTAAACCTCTAATTCAAAAGAAAAGCCATCAGTTGATTTTTTATTTCGTGCAATTTGTTTCCAAGCATTTTTTACCTCATCATATTTTATAATTTCCATAAACGAATAATTTATAGTAAACTGAAAATCAGTATTTTTCAAAAATACAAAAATCAACTTGTTTTTTGTAGCTTAAAAAATACCCAACAAAGGGTATTTTTTAGTATTTGTATTTGGGATAGATTTGGAAAGAATATTTAAAATAGCTAGAAATGAAAAAAATAATTTTATTTGCTTTATTGTTTATTGCAATACAAAATAGTAACGCACAAAAAATTACTACAGGTATTTATACCGCTCCTACATCAGATGCTTCAATTTATATCGAATTACAGACTTCTCAAATTACAGCAATTTATGCAGGAAAATACAAAACTATATACAATGGAGTAGATGATAATAATTTTAAATCCGAAGACGGGAACTTGCTTATTAGTATTATAAATCCCGAAAGTTATAAGGTGACCAATATTAGTCGTGGACGTTCAGATGTAATGACTTTACAACTAGCATTGCCAAAATTGGAGTCTAAATATTTAGAACAAGTTGATTTGCCACAGGGGAAAGCGTATATAACTAGAAAACTTCCATTTGAGGTAATAGGAAATTATAAATTTGATGGAGATAAAAATATTCTGACACAGCTAAATGCAGATGGAACTGGTATATATCAATATTCAAATGGTACATTATATAATGTAAAATGGGGTGTTTTATGTAACAATGCAGGGCAACATCTGGGGAACTCATTAGGTGGAATAGATGCTTATACTTTAATGATTTACACGACAGAATGGGAAGGTATTAGTTTGCAATATTCTAAAGCTACTGGTCGAGTAGTGATTAATAGAGAAAGATATAAAGATAAAATCTGAAGTTCTTACCAAAACTTAATTTCCAAAAAATAGAATGCAATCCATCAACAAAAAGAGAAATATGAAACCGCAAAAAATAGTATTTAATCTATTTGTTTTACTTTCTTCTACTGTAATAGCTTTTGCGCAGAGTAAAACGGATAAATTTGAAAATGTAGTAAACGAACAATTCAGTACTTTACTTGAATCTTTATTAGTGGATGGCAATATTGATGAAGCTAATGCTAAAATGTATTTAGAGACTATTTTTGGATATGATGAATCTGTGACAAATTATTTGCAAACAATTGACTTGTCAAAAAAAATTGATGGTTTAAAGCAGGGAAATTTGTCTTTTGATAATTATTTATCTACCATCAATAGTAGTTTAATTTCATTTATCCCGGATGAAAAAAAACAATCATTTATTAATTATTTTGAAAAACGAATGATTGTTCAAGGTTCAACGAACGAACTTATAAGTGGTGAAATAGGATCAAATACAATAAATTTAGTTGCAGGATTAATTGAAGGTAGTAAAGAAGCTAAAGCTGAAAATCTTAAAAGAGAAGCAATTGCAAAAAAAATTGAAGATATAACTCCAACATTGAGCAGGTTAAATAATACTAACATATATACAAAATTAAAAATTGTTGATGAGATTGATTCTAACGAAAATTGGGTGGTAAATACAAATCCTGTGATTACAGAAGATAAATATTCAATGTTGACTACAAACTATTCCAATCTTGAAAATGGCTATTTAAAAATAAGCACAGAAAACTATAAACAGGCTATTTTTGATTGGGAAAAAGGAATGTATTTTAAGCCAATGAGAATTTACAAAAATGTAGAGAAATTTGATTTTTCGAAAGATTTTAAAATGAATCTCTTTTTTAAAAAGGAAAGAAAAGTTTTCGAAACCATTACAATTGAGATCGGAAAGGGTTACCATCTCTCTATAATTAGGCAAGAAGGATATATTTATTTTATGACTCCTTTAGAATATTTTTGTACAGATAAGTACGGCGAATTAAAAGCTGATAATAAAAAAGCAAAAAGTGATAAAACAAAGTTGACTGATAAAGAAAAAGGTATAATAATATCTAAAAATGGATATGGAAATACATTTTTTATTCGTGAAAGCAAGAATAAAGACATTGATTTTGACGGAATATTAAAAATTACAATTATTAAAAAAGGCAATTCGTTCATTTGTAAATTTAATGATTTAGAATATGAACTGTTATCAGATATAAATTATTTTCCTGACAAATACTATTTAGGATTAGTTTTGAATGATATGAGTAAAAAATCTTATACTGAAATACATAAACTTGAATTAGAGCATTTATAGCATTTATTTATGTTGATAGCCAATAATTTGTGTACTTAAATTTCTTTTAATTAAAAGACATCTCTCTCCCAATTATTTTTTTAATATTGTTTGTGATTTGTCAAAGATAAATTTATAAATAAATAGAGCCTCTTAAAAATAAACCCTAACAAAAGGCATAAAAGCATCACTATAAACATTTTTATCACTGTCGTGTAAAACATTATATCTCACGCCAATTGTCACATTATTAGTTCGATAGCCAGCTCCTAAAAACAAAGCCGTGTTCCAGAAATTATCATTTGGTAAATCTAAATCGTCGTCATATTCTAGGTTTACTCGAAGTTGTTCCAGCTCCGCAGAAAGCTGAATTTGCGGAATTGGATTTCCAAGAACGATTAAACTCGGTCCGTACATATAGGATTCATAGAAATTTTTATCTCGAACATAACTTCCCTGCAAAGCGATTCCGGCAGAAATATATTGGTTGAAATCATAAATCGCACTCGGAGCCAACGCAATATTCGTATAATTGGAACCAAAACCAATGCCCAAACCTCCTCCAAAATGAACTCTGCTCCAAAAATCAGTGTATTCCATTTCTTGCGCTTTTGCATTTTCAGAAAAAACAAATAAACTCATTACGAAAACGATTTTTGTGATATGGTTTAAAATGCTTACTTTCATACCCTAAATTTAAGTTAAGTTTAATACATAAAAGTATGAAAAAATTATTAGATTGTTCTAATTGTCGTACTTTTGCAAAAATATTTCTAACATATTAGGACATTCAATTATATTATGGATAGGTTTTCCTTTTTAAACGCGGCACATACTGAATTTTTTGCTCAATTATACGATCAATATCTTGAAAATCCGGATAGCGTAGAACCAAGTTGGAGAAGTTTTTTCCAAGGTTTTGACTTCGGGATGGAAACATATAACGAGGAATATCAGGCACCTGCACAACAATTGGCCAATTACGCATCTTCAAATTCTGTGGACGTAAGCCAAATTTCTGAGAAATTACAAAAAGAATTTAATGTCTTAAAGCTGATTGAAGCTTACCGAGCGCAAGGACACTTGTTTACCAAAACAAATCCGGTTCGTGAGCGTAGAATCTTTACACCCAACTTGGATCTTGAAAATTTCGGACTTTCAAATGCAGATTTGAATACCGTTTTTGATGCTGCAAAAGCAATCAAAATTGCACCTTGCACGCTGACAGAAATCCTTGGGCACTTAGATAAAATCTACCGTGAGCATATTGGTGTTGAATACATGTACATCAGAAATCCAGAGGTAAGACAATGGATTCAGGACAAAATTGGCTACAACGATAACCAGCCGAAATTTTCTGCGGAAGAAAAGAAAAACATCCTAAATAAATTGAACGAAGCGGTTTCTTTCGAGAACTTTCTTCATACAAAATATGTAGGTCAAAAACGTTTCTCTCTTGAAGGAGGCGAAACTTTGATTCCAGCACTTGATGCTTTGATCGAAGCTGCAGCTGAAAAAGGAGTGGAGCAATTTGTAATGGGAATGGCTCACCGTGGTCGTTTGAACGTTTTGGCAAATATCTTCGGAAAAAACACACAAGACATTTTCTCTGAATTTGACGGAAAAGATTATGATGACGATGCGCTTTTTGATGGTGACGTAAAATACCACTTGGGCTTAACTGCTGACAAAAAGACAAAATCTGGAAAAAATATCAATATCAATTTGGCGCCAAATCCTTCTCACTTAGAGACTGTTGGAGCTGTAATTGAAGGAATCGCGAGAGCAAAACAAGACCGTCATTTCCCGGATGATTTTTCAAAAGTATTGCCAATCGCACTTCACGGTGACGCGGCAATTGCTGGACAAGGAATCGTTTATGAAATTGTTCAGATGGCACATTTGGACGGATACAAAACTGGCGGAACAATCCACATTGTGATCAATAACCAAGTTGGATTTACGACAAATTATTTAGATGCACGTTCTTCTACGTATTGTACAGACGTTGCAAAAGTCACAAATTCACCGGTTTTACACGTAAATGCAGATGATGCGGAAGCTGTTGTTCACGCGATGCTGTTTGCTTTAGACTACAGAATGCAATTCGGAAGCGATGTTTTCATCGACTTATTAGGATACAGAAAATATGGCCACAACGAAGGTGATGAACCACGTTTTACGCAGCCAAAATTATACAAACTGATTGCTAAACATGAAAATCCAAGAGATTTGTATGCAGCGAAATTAATTGCTGATGGAATTATCGACGATAAATATGTAGGCAAATTAGAGAAAGAATACAAAGGAGTTTTGGATGAAAATCTAGAAGCTTCTCGTAAAAAAGACTTGACAATCATCACTCCGTTTATGCAAAACGAATGGGGCGGATATACTCAAGCTGATGAAACAGAAATGCTTCAAAAAGTAAACACGACTTTCTCGAAAGATATTTTGACTGATATCGCAACAACAATTACAACATTGCCAAGCGATAAAAAGTTCATCAGTAAAATCCAAAAGCTGATCAACGACAGAAAAAATATGTTCTTTGAAACCGATAAGTTAGACTGGGCAATGGCTGAATTATTGGCTTATGGTTCATTGATGACTGAAGGTTATGACGTTCGTATTTCTGGTCAAGACGTGGAAAGAGGAACATTCTCGCACCGTCACGCAGTTGTTAAAGTAGAAGATTCTGAAGAAGAAGTAATCCTTTTGCAACAATTGAACAACCAAAAAGGAAAATTCAATATCTTCAATTCGCTTTTATCTGAATATGGAGTTGTTGGTTTTGACTACGGATATGCTTTGGCTAGCCCAAAAACATTGACAATATGGGAAGCGCAATTTGGAGATTTCTCTAACGGAGCCCAAATCATGTTAGACCAATATATTTCTGCAGCAGAAGACAAATGGAACAATCAAAACGGTTTGGTAATGTTATTGCCACACGGTTATGAAGGCCAAGGAGCAGAACACTCTTCAGCAAGAATGGAAAGATATTTACAGCTTTGTGCAAACCACAATATGTTTGTGGCAGACTGTACAACCCCAGCAAACTTCTTCCACTTGTTGAGAAGACAGATGAAAACTACGTTCAGAAAACCTTTGATTGTGTTTACACCAAAGAGTTTATTGCGTCATCCATCTGTGGTTTCTACGGTAGATGAGTTTGCAAATGGAGGTTTCCAAGAAGTTTTGGATGATCCAAATGTGGAAGCGAAAGACGTGAAAACATTGGTATTCTGTACTGGTAAATTCTATTATGATTTAGTAGCAGAAAGAGAAGCAAACGGAAGAAAAGACGTAGCATTCGTGAGAATCGAGCAACTTTTTCCATTGCCAGTGGAACAATTGAAAGCAATTATCGAGAAATATCCAAATGCAGACGATTATGTTTGGGCACAAGAAGAGCCAAAAAACATGGGAGCTTACAGCTATATGTTGATGAATTTTGATTTGGTTAAATTAAGAGTCGCTTCATTAAAAGCTTACAGCGCACCTGCAGCAGGAAGTTACGCGCGTTCTAAAAAACGTCACGCAGCAGCAATTGCGATGGTTTTTGATAAAAATTTATTTAGTTAAGTGCCAACAGTTTTAAATGAAAGCGGTTTCGTTTTTTCTTTTATAGCAATGAGCATTTGCCAAGACACATTCATATTGAAAAAGCTGGAAAAACAGCTAAATTTAATTTAGAGAATATAGAATTAGTCAAGTCGTCTGGATTTAGTGCAAGCGAATTAAAACAAATTCGTAATTTAGTAGAACTAAATCAAGGACTTTTAATACAAAAATGGGATGAGTTTTTCAGTAATTAGCAAATCAAACAATGCAGTAAACATTGAGTTTGCAGATTCTAAAATGATTATTTTTTTAGAAGATGGAAGAGAATTGTCTATTCCGTTAGAATGGTTTCCGAGATTAAGAAAAGCCACCGACGAACAATTGAAAAAATGGCGATTTATTGGAAAAGGAGAAGGTATTCATTGGGAAGAAATCGATGAAGACATATCCGTTGAAAATTTATTACATTAATTATAACACCAATAAAATTATAAAAGATGATTTTAGAAATGAAAGTTCCTTCTCCAGGGGAATCAATCACCGAAGTTGAAATCGCAACTTGGTTAGTAAAAGACGGAGATTACGTAGAAAAAGATCAAGCGATTGCTGAAGTAGATTCAGACAAAGCAACTTTAGAATTACCTGCAGAAGCTAGCGGAATCATTACGCTTAAAGCTGAAGAAGGTGATGCTGTGGCTGTTGGTCAAGTGGTTTGCCATATTGATACTGACGGAAAACCTTCAGGTGATGCTCCGGTAAAAGAAGAGAAAAAAGAAGAAGCTCCAAAAGCGGAAGCTAAGAAAGAAGAGCCTAAAAAAGAAGAAGCAACCCGAGGCGCAGCCGAATCGAGCAGCGCTAAACCAGCTCCAGCAGCTGAAAAAAGCTATGCTTCAGGAACTCCTTCGCCAGCGGCAAGAAAAATTTTGGACGAAAAAAATATGGATGCTTCATCAGTTTCTGGTACAGGAAAAGGTGGAAGAATCACAAAAGACGACGCTGTAAACGCTGTGCCATCAATGGGAACTCCAACAGGAGGAAACCGTGGTTCAGAAAGAACAAAATTGTCAATGCTTCGTAGAAAAGTAGCAGAACGTTTAGTAGCTGCTAAAAACGAAACAGCCATGTTGACTACATTTAACGAAGTAAATATGACGCCGATCAACAATCTTCGTAACGAATACAAAGATGCGTTCAAGGCAAAACACAACGGAATCGGTTTGGGATATATGTCTTTCTTTACAAAAGCGGTGACAAGAGCATTGCAATTGTATCCAGATGTAAATTCAATGATGGACGGAGATCACAAACTAGCATTTGATTTCGTTGACGTTTCAATCGCAGTTTCTGGACCAAAAGGTTTGATGGTTCCTGTAGTTAGAAATGCTGAAAACTTGACTTTCCGTGGAATTGAAGCTGAAATCAAAAGATTAGCTATCAAAGCACGTGACGGACAAATTACGGTTGATGATATGACAGGTGGTACATTCACAATCACAAATGGCGGTGTTTTCGGAAGCATGCTTTCAACGCCAATTATCAATCCGCCACAATCTGGAATCTTGGGAATGCATAACATTATCGAGCGTCCAATTGCTGTTAATGGTAAAGTTGAAATTCACCCAATGATGTACGTAGCTTTATCTTATGACCACAGAATCATCGACGGACGTGAGTCAGTTGGTTTCTTGGTGGCTGTGAAAGAAGCGTTAGAAAATCCAGCAGAATTATTGATGGATAACAATCCTAAAAAAGCTTTAGAGCTATAAATAAATTAAAATTTTCACAATTTTGAAATCCCAAACTCTTTAGAATTTGGGATTTTTTAGTTTAAAAAGTATTTCATTTTATTTCCTATTATTACGGAATCTATACTATATTCAACTCTGTGCGAAACGTCAGGACTCTGATTAATGACCCGCAAAACAATGCCGTTATATGTTTTGATTTACACAAATATATTGATATGGAGCCAGTATTTTTACCGCCAGTGCCTGCCCAACCCTAATAAGAAAAGCACCCAACAAAAATGATTTTACTCCAATTCACCACGTTAATATACTGAAACACTACGTTTGTTCATTTGTAAGAAATTGTTTGATTTCTATAGCTATATTTGCACGTGATAAAAAAATAAATAACTTTACAAAAAAAAATTATGAAAAAAAAATTACACTTTTTATTAGCATTATTCTTATCATTCTTTGTTACCAATATTTATTCGCAAACACTAACTTGGCAACAATGTGGCGGTGGTACTCTGTCAACTAGTGGTTCTCCTTCCTATTTTAATAATTCAAAAACTTTTACTGGAGTTGCTCTAAGTAATACTGATGTACAAATAGCAATTGGAATACTTGGTTGTAACCCAGTTGCAACTAATGCTGGTGGTATAAAATTAAATGGTACTACATTTATAGAGTCCAATGTACCGGTTCAAAATTGTGGTATTTCAGATGCAATACCCAACAATTTCTATACTATAAGCCAAAGTGTTTTCAACCAAGCTGTTATAGCTGGTGGAGGAACAATAGTATTCAGCAATTACATTCATGATACTTGTGTTCCAGGTGCTGGATGTAATTTTGTTAATGATCCGTGTATTAATATGACTGTTAGTTATAGCGTTTTGTCGAACGAAAGCTTTACTCAATCAAACTTTCTAGTTTACCCAAATCCAGTGAAAGATGTTTTAAATCTTTCATCGGAAACGATGATTACCTCAGCTTCTATTTACAATTTATTTGGTCAAGAATTAGCTGTAAAAATTATAGATGCTAAAGAAGGTACAGTAGATGTTTCAAGTTTACAAACTGGTACTTATTTTGTAAAAATATATTCCGATAATTTGGTGAAAACTTGGAAAATAATTAAGAATTAAAAATAATTCAAATCCTAAATTTAAAGATTTAGGATTTGGATATCTATTGAAAAAAATCTAATTAGCTTTCGAATTTTATAATAAAAAAAAGCACAACTGCTAACAGCGTATTTACAAAATAGCTGGTTTTAGGTAGCCGGTAGCTGTTGTTTAAGTCCGCACAATTTCTTCCGAACTCACAAGTCACATTTGATTAATATGGCTTATTTTGATCATTTTATAATCAGAAGTAGGCAATACCATAATTTGTGAAAGGGAGATCCGCTATTCCACTTTAAGTTAGAAAGAAGAGTTGATGATATTGATAATATATAAAACTATATGTGGCTTAAAAAAAAAACGATTTTACTCCAATTCACCACGTTTATGTCCTGAAAAAACACGTTTATTCATTGGTAAGAAATTGTTTGATTTCTAGAGCTATATTTGCACGTGATAAAAAATAAATAACTTTACAAAAAAAATTATGAAAAGAACAATTACTATTTTATTATTATTTATATCATTACAAATATCTGCACAATGCTGGCAAAGTATCAGTGGTGGAGAATATCACTCTTTAGCTATAAAAAATGACGGAACACTTTGGGCTTGGGGTAGAAATCATTTATATCAATTAGGCGATGGTACAGAGGTACACAAAACCATTCCAACACAAATAGGAACAGCAAACAACTGGGTTAAGGTACACGCTGGTTATTCATCTTCATTTGGTATAAAAGCCGATGGCACACTTTGGGGTTGGGGTTATAATTCTGGCGGTAAACTAGGTTATGGACCTGGAACATATGTTGTAACTACTCCTACTCAAATAGGGACCGCTACAAATTGGTTAAGTGTAAGTGACGGTTGGAGCCATACAATCGCCTTAAAAACAGATGGCACACTATGGACTTGGGGGTTAAATGAAAATGGGCAGCTGGGCGATAACACAACTGTGGATAAAATTACGCCAACACAAATTGGTACTGATACATGGCAAACTATAGCAACAGGAACACAACATTCTCTTGCAATAAAAACAGATGGAACGTTGTGGTTTTGGGGATCGAGATTTACTTTATACGGAACTACATCTCAAAACAATATTCCAACACAAATAGGAACAGCCACAAACTGGTTAAAATTAGCTGGAAATCAATGGCACATCGCAGCTATAAAAACTGACGGCACACTTTGGACTATGGGTGAAAATTCCAGCGGACAGCTTGGCGATGGAACAACTGTTTTTAGAACAACACCTATTCAAGTTGGCACTGCTGCAGATTGGCGAGATGTATCAGTAGGATATCGTTATACAATTGCCACCAAAAACAATCTTTCATTTTGGAGTTGGGGACGTAATTATTCTGGGCAGTTAGGCAATGGAACATCGGGAAATACAACTGATGCATATATCCCAACGCAAGTTGGTACTTCTTCAGATTCAAACGGAATTTCTGCAGGAGGTTATCACGTATTGGTAAAAAATGCAGATGGCTTTATAAGAGTTACTGGAAGCAATTCTCTTGGTCAACTAGGAGACGGAACTAATGTAGATAAAAACACATTTACTTACATTTCATGCTATCCTTCAACACTTTCTAATGAAGATTTCGCAATAAACGAATTAAAAGTATATCCAAACCCAGTTTTAGATGTATTAAACTTTTCATTTGATAAAGAAATTACTGCTGTTTCTATTTACAATTTAATAGGGCAAGAAGTTATTACAAAATCATTAAATAGTAACCAAGCTTCAATAGATGTCGCAAGTTTATCTGCAGGAACTTATTTGGTAAAAGTAATTTCTGATAATGAAGTAAAAACATTGAAAGTTATTAAAAAGTAATTGTTGCTTGTCTTACGATCACAGAATCATCGACGGACGCGAGTCAGTTGGTTTCTTGGTTGCAGTGAAAGAAGCGTTAGAAAATCCAGCAGAATTATTGATGGATAACAATCCTAAAAAAGCTTTAGAACTATAGTTCAAACTTCTTATAATAAAAAAATCCCGTTCAATTGAACGGGATTTTTTTATTATCTCAAATAAAAATATTCTCCATCATAATCAATAATTCCATTTCCCTTAATCAAAATATCAGCACCAATAATTCCGTGAACACGCTTGGCTTTATATTGTTCCAAAGCTAAATTTACATGTGATAAATCAAAAATTACTAAAGAGAATTCATCCGTTTTCCAGCGTCCCAATTGCAATAAATTGTTGGCAGAAAGTTGTGTGTCCATTCCCACAGCTCCAGCTCCAGCAGCCTTTGTGAGCGAATCTTCCGCAGTTAATTGAAAATGATGAATGTCGTTAAAATCTACGCAACTGCTAGAAGCACCAGTATCTAAAATGAAATTTCCATCAATGCCGTTGATTTTTGCTTTTATGATTAGATGATTGGTCTTAGAGATTTTAAGTTTGATTTTCTTATAACCTTTAGATTTTAAATTATCGTAAAATTCGTCCATGTTTTGATTATGATATCTTCAAAAATAAACTAATTAAACTTAAAACTGAATTTCCAAAAGCATAATATTTTACTAAAGATTTTTCTTTTTTTTAATTTTTTGAAAACCAATTATTAGTAAAACCAAAGCTAAAATCCCTATAAATCCGCTAATAAAATAGAAGTGGTTTAGATTTGATCTTTCTTCCACATTTCCATAATAAACCATAGAACTCCAGTAATAAGGAGATTTTTTTACATTAGAAATATTTTTATCTTTCAAAAAACCTAACTTTGCTTGATGATTCGCTTCTGAAAAACTGGCGCTGTTTTTTATGTTTTTATAGAATTTTTCCATAAAAACAGAAGTCGTGTAATCATTGACTTTCCATAATGAAAAAAGGATATTTTTTGCTCCAGCAGCTTGAAAACCTCTGGCGATGCTCATTGATCCTTCTGCTTCATAAAGTTTGCCAATTCCGGTTTCGCAAGCACTTAAAACTACTAAATTTGGATTTATATTTAAGCTGTATAATTCTGAATAAAAAATTTCCTGATCAAAGAAACGAATACTTGCAGGTGTATAAATGTCGCCTGAAGAAGCGTGTGTAGAAAGATGAATAACATTAAATTCAGAAATATTTTTCTTGAAATTATCAAACGTAGCCTGATTTTTTTCTAAGTATTTTCCTTTAAAATTATTTTTAATTACATCCAATTCCTTTTTAGAAAAAGATAATTCTAAAGGTGTATTTTCAAAAATCGGAAATACCCCTAAAACTTTGTAGTCATCATAATTCAAAGGCATTTCGTCTAAATAAAATGAAGCAGCATTTTCATATGAAATTTTGAAATCGTTAAGCAAGTAATTCATCTTGGAGAAATTCGAAGTTGTTGTTTTTTTCGTAATTAAGGCTTCAAAAGGAACAAAACTTAAAATCCCATCAGGAATAATTATTAGGTTTTTATTAATTATTTTTTTCGGAATTCCCAGATAATCATAAAGTTCATTTGCAGTTGAATTATATCCTGAAATGTTATTTGTAATAGAATTTGAATCTCTAAAATAAACAAGAAAATCAGTGATTTTTGTTTTTTCAAGATTAGAAATTTTCAAAGTAATTTTGTGGTCCTCAATTTTAAAACAATACATTTTTTTACTTCCAAGAAAGTAAGAAAGCATCGTTGCTTTGTCTTTTTCTAACTTTGTAAAAAGCATTTTCAAATCTAAATTTTCTTCATAAAAAGAGGATTTTGTTTTTAAGGATTTTAGTGAAAGCATGACTTCGTTTTGCCTTTTTATCGCTTCATTTATTTTTAAAATATTTGCACTTTCTTGCTTTTCTTGCTCTCTTAAAATCACAGTATTCAAATATTGCAAATCATTTGAATTTTTTTTTTCTTTGGCAGAAATTATCTTTTGAGAAGATATTATTTGCTTTAAAACTGTAGCTTTATTTTTTTCAGAATACTGAAAAGCACTTTCTATAAAACTAAAATTATTTTCTTGATTATATATTGAAATACAAAGTTCTATACATTTTTCTGTACGATTTCGGTTCCTGATTTGGCTAATTATTTTTGAATTTTCATACACTAAAAGTGACTGCAATAATTCTTCTATATGAAATGAAAGTTCATAATATTCTAAAGCTTTTTTTGGATTTTTGTTTGAAATAAGAAGTGCTTTTAAGTCTAAAGCATCTAATAAAACTGTTTCTGCATACAATGAGTTTTTATCTAAAATTTGCGTTTTGTTAGAATAATTTGGGATTAAAATTTCAAAAATCTTTACAATAGAATTATTAGCTTCAATGACTTTTTCTTGTTTGAAATTTAGCAAAGCTTCTTCATAATAAAGCTTGGCGACTTTTCTAGGCTCTTTGTTTTTTGTCTTTAAAAATAATTTTTTTCCTTGTTTAAAGGATGAATTTGCTAAATGAAAGTTTTTTTCTTCTATGTAAATTGAAGCCAAATTTCGATATGAATTCGATAACGCAACTTCTTGATTTGAATGCTTCTCTAGAAATTTTATAGAAGATTCTAAAGCTGTTTTTGCGCTTTCAAGATTGTTTAAAAGAAGATAATTTGTGCCTAAATTGTTTAGAAGGTTTCCTTTTTGAATTTCTGAAAGTTTTTCTTCTTTTAAAGTGGTTTCTAATAATGAAATTGCTTCATGGTTTTTACCAGAACTTTGGTAGACATTTGATAAATTTAAAACTGAAGCTGTTTTTTGTTCTGTATTATTTTCAATGTTCGCAATATAAAAATAATGCTTTATTGTGTTTTCCGCATTATCAAGATCACCAATAATTGTATAAAGATTGCCTAAAGGCTTTAGGCAAAATTCAGTAATGTCATAATTTGAAAGTTTCTTTTTTTGAAACAGTTGCCATGCTTTTTCATAACTAGCAATAGATTCTTGTATTTCTCCAAATTGATTTTGATAGTAAGCTTTGTTGCAGTTTAAAATCACCAATGCCAAAAAATCTTCCTTCGATTTAGATGTTTTTGCAAATATTTTCTCTTCTGTTTCAAGTTTTTTTAATGTGGAAGAATTTGGTTTTTGAATAAAAGTGTCAATCGCATCATAAATTTTATTTTCTTGTGAAACTGTGTTTTTTTGACCAAAGAAAATTTGGGAAATCAAGAGAAACAAAAACAAGAATATTTTCTTCATATCTAAAACTTCCAAATTCCATAAAGTTGCCAATAATTAAAATTTTTCTCAAAATTCATGATATACCTTGCGCCAAGACTTGGTCCAATTCTGGCGAAACCCGCTGTAAAATCAAAAAGCAATCCTGCTTTAAAATCGGTGACTGATTTTGAATTTTCTGAAGAATTATTTTCTGTATTCATTAAAAAATTATCTGTCGGACCTTCAAAATATTCAATTTTTTGAGCTAGTTTTTCCTTTTGAGAAAGATTTAGATTTCCTTGTAAACCAGCTCCAACTCCGAAATAATTATTGATATTGTATCGAATCAAAATTGGAATTTCAACATTGTAACTTTCAAATTCTGACTGGGAAGTTGTTCTTTGCAATTGGCGAAATCCATTGGCATTATCAATAATTTCATCAGTTATCGAAGTTTTGCTGTCATAAGAATGCAGGCTGTTTTGAAATTCGACTTGCCAATAAAACCGATATGATTTAAACGGACTCAAAGTTGCGGAAACAAAATAACTTTTCGAATTTTCTAAGTCAGGAAAATAATTATAACCCGCTTTTGCTCCGATTGAAATTCCTGGAAGAAATCGTGTAACGGCATAATTCGTAATCACAGGTTCATTTTTGTCAAAAATAATTGCCGTTCTGCTTTTGGTTTTTATCTTATGAAAATCTTCTGCAAATTTCATTGAATATTTTACAAATCCTTTAGTGCTGTCTTTTTCAGTAACATTTTTCTGCGTGCTTCCTGGAAGATAAATGTTTTTAAAGACAAAATGAAGCTGGTCTTTTTTTACAATTGTATCCAAACAACTATAATTTACCATTTCATTTTTTGGACAAATAGGGCATTTTGGATACATATCGACAATTTGGAGTGTTTTTTTATCAAACATTTCAGGCACATCTGTTTCTAGACGAATAGTTCTAGCCGGACCTTCTCCATCATTTTGAAAACGAATTTTGAAGTTCAAGGTTTTAAAACGAACCAATCTGTAATTCATAAAAAGACCATTGCTTGACATTTTGTTTGGATCATGAGAAGTCACAATTTCCATCTCAAGCGTCTTCTTTTTATGTGTTTTATAATTTCTGTCAGGAATATAAACGCCTCGCATTCTCACTGTGGCGCTGGTGTCTTTTATCATTTCAGGAGTAGTTTTGAAAGTAAAAAAGACATTTCTTGTTTCCTTCGGATTCATTGTGTCAAATTCTAAAATATTGAAATTGTGAAATAAGGCTTCGCTTTCAGCTAATGTTTGCTCTAAATTTTCGTCGTCAGGATTTAAAAAAAATGAAGGTTTTGTCGAATTATAATTAGAAGCTGTGTACAATTTTGAATCATTACTTTCTTCCGCGAAAGCGATTGCCTTATTGATAATCTCTTTTTCTCCATTGTGCGTGCGGTATTCTAAGAGATCAAAGTTTTTGTTCTTGAATTCTTTTTCGTTATAAAAAAGATACAACTTGCCATTTGAAACATAATCTAGAAGGTTTTGATAGCTGACCACAACAACCATTTCTTCTTCGGGAACAGGTTCGCGATTATTGAAAATTTTATAACCTTCAAAAGTTTCAATCGAAGCGATATTATCAGTATTTGAATCTATTATTTCAGAAATTGCGACAATTTTTGGACGCGTTTTTGGAGGTTTTCCGTTGTCGTAATTATTTGTGACAGCTAGATTTATTTTGTATTCGCCTTGTTTTTTATACACCTTTTTAGGTTCTTTTTCTTTGCTGTAGCTTCCATCACCAAATTCCCAAAAATAACTATAACTAGCAGTTGGCGCTCCGGTGATTTGAATTAAAGGTGGCGTTTCTGGTTTAAAAGAAACTGAATTTCCTTTTTTATCAAAACCAATAGTTGCTCTTCGGGTAATCGTGTCTTTTGAAGTCTGAGAAAATAAGCCACAAGAAAATAAAAAAAGCAGAAGGGGAATCAATTTTTTCATGATCTATAAAGTTAGCTTGTTTATAATAAAATTAACAAAAAGTATGGAAATTCCACGCTTTTTGTTAATTATTATTTAATTGTTCTTATGGAAGTGCATTAATTGCTGCAATAACTTGTGCTTCAGTGCCTAAAGTTGTTTCTGCAAGTGTGAAGGAATATACTTGATTTGCTGCGATTGTGACTGCTTTTATTCCATATCTCCATTGGCCATTTTCTTCAGTTACAAAAATAATGTGGCATTCCAAACCAATTGGAATTTGGCCATAATGTTCTGAAAACTGATTTGTTGCAGTATTGTAAGTGTCTAATTTAGCGAGGGCGCTTCCTAAACCGTCATATTTTAAATAAACTGCGCTATTTTCATAGTCATAACCTGTTGGAGCTGTAGCTAAAATTGTAGTTTTTGGTCTTGGATCACTATAAAAACGATCTACATTTGTCCATCCAAAATTGCCTAAGAAAGCATAATAAGCGCCGTTGGTTCCTTGACCTTCGCCAAAAACACCTCCAGCACCATTTGGATTTTCACGTTGCTGTTCCCAATCGATATTCCCATCTTCATCAATTGTCCCGTCCCAAAGTGTCATTGCCGGGTCGATACCGCCAGTCAAACTCACAGGAATCACTAATTGCATTGGGCAAGTGATGCTCAATTGTTGGTTGTTTTGAGTCGCATTGATGTAGAATTCTCCACCAGAAACCAATAAAGCCATGTCGCCATTTGGCATTTTTCCCATGGTAGTTTTGTCAGTTACGAGCATGCTTCCGGCATCAAAAACTTCAGCATATTCAATCTGAACTTGTCCTGTTACAGGATTTCCATTAAGTGTTAAGCAGGTTCCATTTATAGTAAATTGAACTCCCTTTGCTGTTGTGAAAGTTGTAGATCCAGCATTTGCATTCAAAGTAAAATGTTGCGTAACATTGTCTAATGCATCAACTTTAAGAGCATTAAATGCAGCATCGTTTGGCAGATAAGCTGTATCTCTATCATTATCATCGTTTTTTGAACAGCTAGCGAAAACTATCGCAGCTAAAAATAAAATTCCTGTTTTTGTAAATGTTGTTTTCATGATTTCTAAATTTTTAAATTGTTTTATATTCTTATATCAACTGTAAATTGTTTTTGTTACCCCTGATTTTTAAAATTTATTGAAAAGCAATGTCTATGTAAGGAATTCCAAAGTCTGTGGCAGGTCCGCCAGTGCCATAAAAGTTTGATGCAGTGATTGACATTCCTGCAATACTCGGATTTGCAAAAGGATTAGGCTGGCCATTAAATCGCAACATTCTTCCAATAGTATTTCCAATGTTTCCTAAGTAATTTGTAACAGTTCTTCTGATTGTATAATCTTGGTTAGCCAGAATGTTAGTAGGAGTTATCGATACATATTCAATTGTTGCATCATTAAAAACATGATTTCCAGAATAAATCACAGTATTTGTCGAGATATCGACGATTTCTATCAAATATGGAATGTTATTAGCATATAAATTAGCATTTCCTTGATAACCGACACTGCAGATTGTTTCATTTGAATTCATCTTAAATGTATATTCGTGCGTCAGCAAATCCATCGTTACGGTATCACTATAAAGCGGATCTGTTGCTAAAGTTCCGGTGAAATATTGCTGAAAAGGAGTATTCGCTGTATTGCAATTTGTTGGCGGAGCAGGCATTGGATCGTCAGAAGAGCATCCAATTAAGAAGATACTGAATACAAAAGTCAGTTTTGCAAACTTCTTGAAGCTGTAAAAAGAATTAATTTTTTTCATGATTTCTAGATTTAATTTTTAGTAAAATTCTTGTTTCTAAACTTATATCAGCACAATTATTAATTTGTTACCCATGAAAATGAAAAATGTTTACATTAGCTGTAAATAAGTGTCTATGAAAGAGATTATCATACATCAAGACCAGAAATATATCGACGGATTATTGCAAAATAATTCAGAAGTTATTCAATCAATCTATAGAAATTTTGCTCCAAAAGTGAAGCAATACATTCGAAATAATAGCGGTGATTATGACGATGCGCAAGATATTATTCAGGAAGTTTTGATCATAATTTATAAACAAGCCAAAACAAACGGACTTCAGTTAACTTGTCCTTTTGATGCTTATTTTTTTCTTCTTTGTAAAAGACGCTGGCTAAATGAATTGAAAAAATCTTCAAATAAAAAGGTAACAATTCAGGAAGAAAAAGTATCTAATGATAAACTTACGCAAGGAATGGCAGCGGAAACTGAAATCTTTGAAGAAAAGCAATCACTTTTTGATGAAATGTTTCAAAAGCTAGGTGAAAAATGCCAAGAACTTTTAAAAACGAGTTTCGTGACTAAAACAATGGAAGAAGTTGCTGCAAAACTCAATGTCACTTATGCTTATGCAAGGAAGAAAAAATCACTTTGTACTGGGCAATTAACCGAATTGATTCAACAATCACAGAGATTTCAATCTATAAAAAAATAATGCGATGAACGAAGAGCTTTATATTGGTTTTGAAAATTATCTCAATGATGAGATGACGGCCAGCGAAAAAATAGAATTTGAAGAAAATTTACAAAATGACAAACAACTTCAAGAAAAATTTGAATTATATAAACAAACTACACGCTTTTTAGAGGCAAAATTTTCTTCTGAAACGGCAGATTTTAATCAAAATCTAAGTACAATTTCGCAGAAATATTTTAGCGATAAAAATTTGAAGCCCAAAGTAATTTCTTTAAAGCCTTGGTATTTTGCAGTTGCAGCTTCTGTTGCAATAGTTTTTTGCGCTTGGTTTTTTACTCAAAACTCAAATCTTTCTTATGGCGATTTCGATGATCATGAAAATGCTTATTTTATGGAAAGAAGCAATTCAGATACTGATTTAAAAGAAGCACAAGATTCTTTCAATAAAAGAGATTATAAAAATGCTGTCATTTCTTTTGAAAAAACTAGAATTACAGCACCTGAGACAAAATATTTTTATGCGATTGCTTTAATCGAAACGGATAGGTATTCAAAAGCAGAAACGGTTTTGAAATCAATCGAAGCAGGAAATTCAATCTATAAATTTAAAGCAATTTGGTATTTAGCTTTGTCAAATTTGAAACAAGAAAAAATTGAAGAGACTAAAAAATATTTGAAATTGATTCCTGAAGATGCTGAAGAATATGAAAAAGCTCAAAATTTGCTAGATAATTTAAATTAAGTTCTTCAATAAAAAAAAATGGCAGCCATAAATCATGTAACATTATCTTTTTTCTTATGACTTTTGCGCAAATTTTTTAGTTGTTCACTACTTTTGCAACAAACTTTGAACTTTGGATAATTTAATTTTTACCGATACACATTCGCATATTTACAGCGAAGAATTTTCAGAAGACAGAACCGAAATGATGAAACGTGCTTTTGAAGCTGGCGTTCAGCGAATTTTTGTTCCGTCGATTGATTCTACTTATACTGAAAAAATGTATGAAATGGAGGAGCAATATCCTAATAATGTATTTTTGATGATGGGCTTGCATCCAACTTATGTCAAAGAAAATTATGAAGAAGAATTAGCATTTGTAGAAACTGAATTGGCAAAAAGAAAATTTTATGCAATTGGCGAAATCGGAATTGATTTATTTTGGGATAAAACTTTTTTAGAACAACAAAAAAATGCGTTCAAGAGACAGATCCAATTAGCAAAAAAATATAGGCTGCCAATAAACATTCATTGTCGCGATGCTTTTGATGAAGTTTTTGAAGTTTTAGAATCTGAAAAAGGGAGTGATTTATTTGGTATTTTTCATTGCTTTACCGGAAATTATGAACAAGCACTCCAAGCTATTTCTTATAACTTAAAATTAGGAATCGGCGGTGTTGCTACTTTTAAAAATGGCAAAATCGACCAGTTTTTAAAAGATATTGATTTGAAGAACATCGTCTTAGAAACAGATTCTCCTTATTTAGCTCCGGTTCCATTTCGTGGCAAAAGAAATGAAAGCAGTTATACAAAATTAGTTGCTGAAAAATTGGCAACAATCTATAATGTGCCTTTAGAAGAAATTGCCAAAATTACAACCGAAAATTCTAAAGCTATTTTCGGTATTTAACAAAGAAATCACGCCAAATTCATAAAATTTTTGTTCATTTGTGAATTGTTAAAAAAATACAGTAAATGTCCAAATTTGATAAAATCCGACCGTTTTACGATGTTGAAGTAAATGAAGCTTTGTGTAAAGTTGCCGACCATCCGATGATGAAAGCAATGATGAGTTTCACCTTTCCTGAATTAGACGAGAAAGTGTGGATTGAGCAGTTGAAAAGAACACATTCAATTAGGGATTTTCAATGTAATTTTATTTACCAAGCGGTAATGAAAGTGCTTGAAAATAGCTCTGACGGATTGACAACTTCGGGTTTTGATAAACTAGACAAACATACTCCTTACTTATATATTTCAAACCATAGAGATATTATTTTAGATACTTCTTTGTTGAATACCTGCTTGTTTGACAATGGATTAGTAATGACCGCTTCTGCAATTGGAGATAATTTAGTAAAGAAAACTTTTCTATATATTTTATCAAAATTAAACCGAAATTTCTTAGTTCAAAGAGGTTTGTCTCCGAGAGAATTGTTGCAAAGCTCAAAATTAATGTCAGAATATATTGGGCAATTAATCTTGAGAGAAAACCGTTCTGTTTGGATTGCACAACGTGAAGGAAGAACAAAAGACGGAAACGATGCAACGCATCCGGGCGTTTTGAAAATGCTTTCGATGGCTTCTGATGACGCAAATCTTATGGAATATTTTAAGAAATTAAAGATTGTTCCTGTTTCTATTTCTTATGAATATGATCCTACGGATGCTTTGAAAATGCCGCAATTGATGGCAGAAGCGAACGATGAAGTTTATATTAAAGATAAAAATGAAGATTTCATGACGCTTTTGAGTGGCATTATGGGTCAGAAAAAAAGAATCCACATTCACGTTGGAGACGTTTTAGATACTGAATTGGATGATATTTCTGCTGAGTTTGACAATTCAAATAAGCAGATTCAAGCTTTGGCACAGGCAATTGACGATTCAATTTTGGCAAGCTATAAATTATGGCCGACAAATTATATTGCTTATGATATTTTGAACAATACTACAAAATATGCCCACTTGTATACTGCCAAAGAAAAATCGCTTTTTGAAAGACGTCTTGAAATTAGAATTGACGAAAATAATCCGATTGAGATGCAAGGGTTTTTAGCGATGTATGCAAATCCTGTGGTAAATAAATTAAAATACGAAAATGCAATCTAGGCCAAAAATACTTTTGATTTATACCGGTGGAACCATCGGAATGATGAAGGATTTTGAAACAGGTGCCTTGAAAGCTTTTAATTTTAGCAAACTTTTACAGCGAATCCCAGAATTGAAACAATTGGATTGTGATATCGAAACCGTTTCATTCGATAATCCGATTGATTCTTCTAATATGAATCCTGAAAAATGGGTGAAAATTGCTTCAATAATAGAAGAAAATTATACTTTTTTTGATGGATTTGTCGTGCTTCATGGCTCAGATACAATGTCTTATTCTGCTTCGGCATTAAGTTTTATGTTAGAAAACTTGGCAAAACCTGTAGTTTTTACAGGATCACAATTGCCAATTGGAGATTTAAGGACCGATGCAAAAGAAAATTTGATTACAGCAATTCAAATCGCTTCTTTGCAAAATAAAAACAAGCCTGTTATCAACGAAGTTTGTCTTTATTTTGAATATAAATTATACCGAGGAAATCGAACTACCAAAATAAATGCAGAGCATTTTAATGCTTTTGTGTCTTCAAATTATGCTCCTTTGGCAGAATCTGGAGTGCATTTGAAAGTAAATAATGAATTGCTTTTGCCAAAAGCAGGAGCCAAAAAATTCAAGGTACACAAAGAATTGGATGATAATGTCGCAGTGATAAAAATGTTTCCGGGAATCAGTGAAAATGTGCTTTCGGCGATTATAAATATTCCGAATTTGAAAGGAATAGTTCTTGAAACTTATGGTGCAGGAAATGCTCCAACTGACGATTGGTTTATTTCAGTATTGAAAAAAGCCATCAAAAACGGGCTCTATATCGTAAATGTAACTCAATGTGCTGCAGGAAGTGTAGATATGGGAAAATATGAAACTAGTTCTGCTTTGAAGAAAAACGGTGTGATTTCAGGAAAAGATATTACTACAGAATCAGCAATCACAAAACTCATGTATTTATTAGGACAAAAAATTTCGCCAAATGTTTTCAAGACAATTTTTGAAACTTCTTTGCGTGGCGAGCTGTCATAATTTTGGCTTATAATTTTCTTTAATCATATTTTTTGCAGTTATTTGCAACCGCAATAAAATAGAGAGGTGTCCGAGTGGTTGAAGGAGCAAGCCTGGAAAGTTTGTATATGGGTAACTGTATCGTGGGTTCGAATCCCATCCTCTCTGCAAAATCCCTGATAACATTGCTATCAGGGATTTTTTTATATTTCTGTAATAATAAATTCACTTCTTCTATTTTGCTGATGTTCTTCTTCAGAGCATTCTACGCCATCGGCACATTTGTTAATTAATCGTGTTTCTCCATAGCCTTTTCCAGAAATTCTTTCTTTTGAAATACCTTCCTTGATCATCCAAGCTATCGTTGATTTTGCTCTATTGTCTGAAAGTTTTTCATTATATTGGTGCGTTTGGCGACTATCTGTGTGCGAACGAACATCAATTTTCATCTTCGGATATTGCTTCATGACGTCAACAATTTTGGCTAGATCGATAGCTGCTTCCTCACGAATATTCCATTTGTCTAAATCAAAATAAATGGTTTTTATATTAAAAGTTTTTGCAAGATCAGTTCCAACGGTTACTTTCTTTAAGATTTTTTCTAACGGTATCTGTAATTCTGTTTTTCCGGAAATATTTTCAATTTCAATTTTTTTCTCGTTTGGAATATATTCGTTGCTTTCTGCTTTTATGTAATAAATGGTGCTGCAGTCAACATCAAAATTAAATTTTCCGTCTTTATCGGCAATTGTCGTGTGCAGTAAATTAAAGGAAATATCTGAAAAAGTTATCTTAGCTTCAGGAATGATCAATCCTGTTTCAGAATCAATGACGGTGCCAGCAAGCCAATGTTGGCAGTCAAGTTGTGTCGTTTCTTCAAACGAGTAAATGTCATCATAACCTTTGCCTTGATTTCTATTGGAAGAGAAAAATCCTTTTTTAGTTTTCGTATTTATATAAAAAGCAAAATCATCTTTTTGCCCATTCACAGGACTCCCAATATTTTTGATTTCTCCAAAGGAATTATTTCTAATTTTGGAAACAAAAATATCTAGACCACCCAATCCTAAATGTCCGTCTGAAGCAAAGTAGAGTTCATTTTCATCAGTTAAATACGGAAATGTTTCTCGTCCTTCAGTATTGATTTTATTACCCAAATTTTCAGGTTTACCGAAAGTTCCATCGCCTTTAATTTCTACTTTAAATAAATCAGATTGGCCAAAAGTTCCTGGCATATCAGAAGCAAAATAAAGCATTTTTTCGTCTGCACTTAATGTTGGATGTGCTGTGCTGTAATTGTTGCTAGTAAAAGGAAGTTCTGTAATTTCTGTCCATTTTCCGTCTTTCAAAATAGCTTTGTAAATTTTTAAAAGCGTATTTTGTTTCTTGCTTTTTCCTCTTTTGCTGTTATTAAAATCG